>Ga0247728_10021_pt1 | contig 199227 bp, 156 predicted proteins | sample SalenrCarbi39_FD_183048 | JGI IMG/M metagenome (GOLD analysis project Ga0247728, IMG submission 183048) | Saline wetland microbial communities from Lincoln, Nebraska, United States - Carb-i39 | ecosystem: Environmental > Aquatic > Non-marine Saline and Alkaline > Salt marsh | place: USA...
GCTGTCGCTGGTGGCCATGGGCGCCACCAAGACCGGCATCGCCGCCACCCTCATCGGGCTGGAACCCATCTTCATCATTCCCGTGGCCGCCCTGGTGGAACGGCGCTGGCCCACGCCCCGCGCCATTGCCGGGGCGGGCATCGCCTTCGTGGGCACGGCGTTGCTGTGCCTGCGCAATCTGCCGTAGGCGCGGTCCGCTGACGAAAGGAAAAAGCGCCCGGAGTTGCTCCGGGCGCTTTCGCTTTTTTCTGGGGGACGGAAATCCGGCGGCAGGCGGTTACACCTCGCCCACGGCCATGCCCATGTCATCATCGCTGTTGGTGTCGGGGGCGATGGCGCCCACGGCGGTCCTGGTGCCCGTGGTGTGTCCCGTGTCCGATGTGCCCACGGTACCATGGTTGGCCTCGAAGGCGTGGCCCCACGTGCACATTTCGGACAGCACCGGCAGCACGCTGCGCCCAAGTTCGGTCAGCGAATATTCCACGCGCGGCGGCACCTGCGGATACACCTCGCGGTGCAGCACGCCGTCCGATTCCAACTCGCGCAGTTGCTGGGTAAGCATCTTCTGGGTGATGTTGGGCATGATGCGCCGCAGTTCGCTGAAGCGCAGCGTGCCGTCCTGTCCCAGCCGCCACAGGATGATGGGCTTCCACTTGCCGCCGATGACCTGAAGGGTCAGCTCCAGCGCGCAATAGTATTCCTTGCCCGCGCAGTGCTTGAGGGTGCATGCCGTGACCATCTGGTACCTCCGCCCGAAACATAGTATCATCGGCGGTATCTTTCAAGACCCTACGGTATGGTGCAGGATACTATGCCACAAAATGGTGCGTACTTGATGAAAAATCTGAAGCAGGTATTTTGAGCCGTAACGTTTCGCCTTGTTTCGTCGGCCTTGCCGTCCCGGCCACCGCCGCCTTGCCGCATGGAGTTCCGGCGGGCGCGCGGCTGGCCGGGCACGTGGCGAACCCGCAGGACTCTTGCATTCGTACCTCGTAACGTTGCGCCACGCAGGGCGCAGGAGGGTTTCATGGACGTCTTTTCCGCCATCCACGGTCGCCGTTCCATCCGCAAGTATACCGAGGCCCCCGTTGCCGCGTCCGACGTGCGCGACATCCTGGCCGCCGCCATGGCCGCGCCCAGCGCGGGCAACGCCCAGCCGTGGCGCTTCGTGGTCGTGGACGACCGCGCGCTGCTGGAGGCCATTCCCGCGTTCAGCCTGTATGCCGCCATGGCCGCAAAGGCCCCGCTGGGCATTCTGGTGTGCGTGGATCTGACGGCTGAAAAGTATCCCGGCCTGTGGCCGCAGGACTGCTCCGCCGCCATGCAGAACCTGCTGCTGGCCGTGCACGCCAAGGGACTGGGCGCGGTGTGGACTGCCGTGCAGCCCATGCAGGACAGGGCCGATGGGTTCAGCAAGCTGCTGTCCCTGCCGGAGAATATCGTGCCCTTCGGATTTGCGGTCATCGGCCACCCGGCGCAGGAACTGGCCCCGCAGGACCGCTACGACGAAGGCAAAGTCCACTGGAACGGGTGGTAGCATGCCCATCATCAGCGTTGTGGCCAACCACATGGCAACGGACGACAAGCGCGAACTGGTGCGCGAACTGACCGCCACGGCGGCGCGCGTCATGAAGCTGCCGCCGGAAACCATCACCGTACTCATCGACTGCCGCCAGCCGGAAGACATCGGCGTGGCGGGGGTGCTGCTGGCCGACCGCAAGAAATGACGGGGGGCGGCAACCCGCCGCCCGCCATTGCCTGCATTTTCCCCACATTTTCCCATCATGTTTGTGCCCCTTTCCTTTTGCGGGAAGGACGGCGCACCACGGAGACCTCATGAGCGCATCCATTTTCGCGCCCGCGCGCATCGGCAACCTGGAATCGCCCAACCGCTTCGTCCGCTCCGCCACGTGGGAAGGGCTGGCCACCGACGACGGTCTGGCCACCCCAGCCCTGGCCGAGGTGCTGGGCGCTCTGGCCAAGGGCGGCGTTGGCGTGGTCATTCCCGGCCATGCCTACGTGGAAAAACGCGGGCAGGCTGGCCCGCGTCAGCTTGGCATTCATGACGATGCCTGCATCCCCGGCCTGCGCATGCTGGCAGACGCCGTGCACGCGGGTGGCGGGCGCATCGTGGCCCAACTGGCCCACGCGGGCGGCCTGGCCCACACCCCGGCAACCGGAGAGCCCGGCATGACCGCCACCCCCTTCGAGCGGGAAGGCTTTCTGCCCATGCGCGCAATGACCGAAGCGGACCTCGACGAGGTGGTGGCCGCCCTGGCCGCCGCCGCGCGCCGCGCCGTGCAGGCGGGCTTTGACGGGGTGCAGGTGCACGGGGCACACGGCTACCTGCTGAGCCAGTTTCTGTCGCCCGCGCGCAACAGGCGCACCGATCGGTTCGGCGGCAGCCTGGAAAACCGCATGCGCCCCCTGCTGATGGCGGTGCGCGCCGTGCGCGAGGCCGTGGGGCCGACCTTTCCCGTGTGGGTCAAGCTGAACTGTTCCGACTTCACGGACGGCGGCTTCGAACTGGACGAGATGCTGGAAACGGCCCGGCACGCCATATCCGCCGGGGTGGACGCCGTGGAAATGTCCGGTGGCACGGCCATGAACCCGCCGAACCGCATGCCCGCCCGGGTGACGCGCATCCGCAAGCCGGAGGACGAGGCCTGGTACCGCGAGGCCGCGCGTCGCTTCAAGGCCGAGGTGGGCGCGCCGCTGATTCTGGTGGGCGGCATTCGCACCCCGCAGGTGGCGCAGCAACTGGTGGACGAGGGGACGGCGGACATGCTCTCGCTGTGCCGCCCGCTGATCCGCGAACCCGGCCTGGTGCGCCGCTGGGCGGAAGGTGACGACGCCCGCGCCGCGTGCATCTCGTGCAATAAGTGCTACGGCCCCCTGCGCGAGAATCGTGGTTTCTACTGTCCCGTGGCGCGCGGCGAGGTGGCTGGGGAGTAGCGGGACCCACCCGGCGGCAGGTGGGGCAGAGGGAACGGGGGCGCATGCCCGGCGTTTTCCCCCTGCGGCAGGCCACTTGGATCTTGAGCGGGACGGCGAAACCGCGTACCCGTCGTGGACCGGGTGCAACCCGAATTCCACCAGGAGCCGCGCATGAAGATTCTCGCCATCGACAAGGTTCGCGAAGACGCCACCCCCGACGTCATCCGCGCCAACTTCCTGAAGGAAGTGGCCCATACCATCAAGATGTATCTCGCTGACGTGGTCCGCGAGGTGTACTTTCGGCAGGACCGCTCCGGCACCGTCATGGTGCTGGAAGCCCCCTCCATGGAAGAGGCGCAGTCGCTGATCAACACCCTGCCCCTGGTCAAGCAGGGGCAGATAGAGTTCGAACTGATTCCCCTTGGCCCGTACGTGCCGCTGGGTCTGCTTGTCGAAGAGGCCGACGGCCCGGCGGAAGATACCGCCGCAGGCCCCGCGCAATAGCCCGGATACGGGCCGCGTCCCAGCTTCGCTCCGCCTTCCCTGGCCGGAACAGGCAGGGCGCGGCCCCGCCTCCGGACGGCGCGGGCCATGTGACCACCCACCATGTCCCAATCCCAACCGGAGGATATTCCCATGCATGTCGTCGTCTTTAACGGCAGCCCCCGCAAGAACGGCAACACGTCCATCCTGCTCGGCACCGTCCGGCGCGAACTTGAGGCCGCGGGCGTCACCACCGAGGAATTCCGCGTGGGCGGCAAGGCCGTGCGCGGCTGCATCGCCTGCATGAAGTGTTTTGAAAAGCAGGACGGCCAGTGCATCCAGACCGGCGACCCCATGAACGAGTGGATCGCCGCCATGCACAAGGCCGATGGCGTGATTTTGGGGTCCCCCACCTATTTCGCCAACGTCTCCACGGAAATGAAGGCCCTCATCGACCGCGCGGGCATGGTGTCCATCGCCAACGGCGGCGCCCTGCGCATGAAGGTGGGCGCACCCGTGGTGGCCGTGCGGCGCGGCGGCGCGCAGCAGGTGTACAACGGGCTGATGGCCTTTTTCGGCATCGCCGAGATGGTGGTGCCGTGTTCCAGCTACTGGAACGTGGGCATTGGCCTGGCCCCCGGCGACGTGAGCGGCGACGAGGAAGGCATTCGCACCATGGTCAACCTGGGCCGCAATATGGCCCATGTGCTGCAATGTCTGAAGAACGGGCCGGAGGCGCCGGCTTCCTTGAAAGGCGGCGAAGTTTAGGAAATGACTGGCGGAACGCAAGCGCGACCCGCCAAACCATGCGTCTGCCATGCGGCGCGGCCGGGCTTTTCGTCCTGACCGCGCCGTGTTACGTGGCGGGCAGGATGGATCCGTGCACGGGGGGGAAGGGGAACGGCGGATGGGTGACGGCACGCGGGAATTTCCGGTGGGGCTGCAACGGCAGGCGGACGCTGGCGGCTACGGCCTGCTGGCCCCGGACGAGGCGTGGCGGCGTATCCAGACGGGGGCGCTGGGCGTGGTGGACGTGCGCGATGCGCCGCACTACGAGGCCGGGCACGTGCCCGGCGCGCTGTGTTTTCCCCTGCCGCCCACCTGGATGGCCCGCCTGTTGCGGCGCTGGTGGCTGCACAAGGTACTGTGCGCCGCCCAGTGTCCTTCCGTGGCCTTCGTGTGCGCGGGGGGCACGTCCACCCGCAGCGATTCCGCCGCCCGTGCCGCCGTGGTGCAGGGATTTGCCGTGGCCTATCGCATCGCGGGGGGCATGGACGCCTGGCACGCCGCCGGACTGCCCGTGGAATTCGGCCCCTGCGGGCCGTGCGCACCGCCGGGAGATGAGGCGGGCAACGCTTCGGACCGGGACGGGCGCGATGCCGCACCCCGCCCGGTCTGTTCCGGTGGTGGCTGACGGCTGCGCTGATGGTGGCGCGGCGCGCCACCTCCTGATGCATCGGCCCCTGACCTTCTGTTGACGGCACTTTCACCGGCGGCATGCCCGCCGTTTTTATGCAGGATGCTTCGTGCCCCCTCTCGTGAACGATACCCCGCGCGCCGCTCGGCCTTTGCTCTTTCGGTCTCCGCAAGCGCTGCTGGCCCTGCTGGCCGGGCATCCGTGGCGGCTGGCCTGCACCCGGTGCGCCTGGGCGCTGGCCGTGGCCGTGGTGATGTACCATTCGCTGATACCCCAGCCGGACATGCTTCTGGACGTGCCGAACATCGACAAGGTGTGGCACGCGCTGGCCTATCTGGTGTTGGCGGTGCTGGCGGCGGGGTCCCTGTGGGGCAACCCGCCGTCGCCCTTTCTGCCCCGTGTGGCGCGCCGGGCGGCGTGGTCCATGGCCCTGCTGGGCGTGGCCATGGAGTTTGCGCAGGCCTTCCTGCCCGGCAGGATGGCCTCGGCGGCGGACGTGGCCGCCAACACGGCGGGTGCCTGGCTAGGCGTGCTGCTGGCCGGGGGGCTGGCAAGGCATCTGGCCCGCTGGCATGCCGCGTTTTACGGTGATGCCGCATCCGACCGGGACGCGGTGTCCCCGGTTTTCCCGGCTTCCCCGGATTGATCGGCACCGGGATGGTCCGGATTTCGCGCGGACAGGAGCGCGGACAGGGGCGCGGACAGGAGCGTGGACAGTCCGGTCCGAGGGTTCTCCGGAGAGTCTTTCAGGAGAACGCGTGTGGTTCACCCGCGCCGGAAAAGGCCGGGTTTGCGCCCTGCAACGAAAACCGGCGGACGGGTTGCCCCGGCCGCCGGTAATGCGCAATGCACCAGCTGCGTGAAACTGGCCCGGTTGCCTGAAATTGTTCCGGTTGCGCGAAATTCCCTACAGATAATGCGGCGGCGGACCGGTGTCCTCGCCGCCGTCGTCTTCCATCGCCCTGGTCAGCGAGCGCAGCCGTTCGCGCGTGGCTTCCAGCAGCCGTTCCGCCTCGTCCAGTTGGGCCTGTTGGCGCACCAGCGCGTCGTTCAGTTCGCGCAGGGTCTGCTCCTGAAAATAGACGGTTTCTTCCAGCCGGGTCAGGCGGTCTTCCAGTTCCTTGGTCATGGCGTGTGTCCGTGATGTTGCGTTGGGTGGTCCATGCCCGGCGGGCGCGGTCTTGCCGTGAATGGGGCCGGGCGATGGGGTGGGGCGTCAGGCCGGGGTATCGGCCAGGCGCAGCACCGTTGCGTATTCCTGCGGGCTTACCGGCTGCACGGAAAGGCGGCTGCCCTTGCGCAACAGTTCCATGTCCGCCAGTTCCGGCAGGGTGCGCAGTAGGGCCAGCGATACCGGCTGCGCAAACGTGCGCACCAGCCGTACGTCCACCATGAACCAGCGCGGCTTGTCCGGCGTGGAGGCCGGGTCGAAGTGGCGGTCTTCCGGGTTCCAGGCGGTGTGGTCGGGGTAGGCCTCGCGCACGATTTCCACCACCCCCGCCACCGAGGGGTTGGTGACGCTGTGGTAGAACAGCCCAAGGTCGCCCAGGCGCATGTCGCGCATGAAGTTGCGGGCCTGGTAGTTGCGCACGCCGTCCCAACTGGTGGTGGCGCCGGGCAGGGCGCCCAGGTGGGCGATGGAGAAGCAGCCGGGCTCGGTCTTGAACAGCCAGTGGCGGGGCATGTCGCCTCCTTGCGGGGTTGCGTGGTCGATGCGCCGGACGATACCCGCGCCGCGCTCCTCCGTAAAGCCCGCGCCGCGCGGCGCACTTGGCGGTGGCTGCGTTTTGGCGTAGGGGGGAGCTAAGGCGGGAATTCCGCCGGAGGGTCCATGAAGGAGCGCAGGCCACCCCACCGCAAGGTGCTTCCTTTCCGCCGCATCCGCCGTGGCGGCGGAACAGGCGGCGACGTGCCGTTCGGTGCTCCGCGCCCGTCTGGCCCGTCTGGCTCATCTGGCCTGTCTGGCGATTTCGTGGCGCCGGATGGCCCTGCTGGTGGCCCCCATCCGCCCCATCCGCTCCATCCGCCACATCCGCTCCATCCGCCCCATATGGGCGGCACCGCCGGGCCGGACCTGACGGGCGACTCCCGCGCCACGCATGGTGGCGGCAAGCCGCCGGAACTGGTTGTGGTGCCGAGTCGGGGGGGCAATACCCGCACCCCTCGCGCACTGGGGGCCATGGCCCCGTCCGGCTCGCCCTTCCAGTGCATGGATGGCCTTGCCAGCCTAGTCGGCTCGATGGGGCCAGACGGTCCGGAAGGCATCTCTCGCCATCCCGGCAGACAGCCCGCGTTGCGTCGCCTGCCGTTGCTCAGGCGCATCTTGCGCCGCTTCGCCGATGCCGCCGCCCGGCGCATCGGCAGCCTGTGCGGCGTGGGCTGCGTGGTCACCCCCGGCGAGACGCAACTGTGCGACATGGCAGGCTGCGCCGGATTGCTGGCGCGGCCCGCCATGCACCGCTTTGGCGTGGTGCCGCTGGAGGGTATGGCCGCGCTGTTGTTCGACCCTTCCCTGCGGGATGCGGTTACCTGGCTGGGACTGGGCGTGGACCCGCGCATGATGACGGGCGTCAGGACAAGCGATTGCACGGGCGGCCCGGCAAGCCGCCAGGCAAGCACCCGGTTGCATGGGGGGGCCGGTGGATACGCCATGCCGCCCCTGCCGGGTGCCAGCGGCCGCAACGGCTGGCTGCCCGGCCATGCGGAGGCGGGGCTGTGCGTTCATCTTGGCCGCCAGTTGCAGCTTGATCTGGAATGGGCCTTTCTGCCGTATTTCGAAATAGAGACCTCCGGCTGCGACGCCCCCCCCGGCGAGCCGGGCGGACAGCCCGCCCACGCCCGAGAGCTGCTGCGCCCCGACTGGACGGCCCTTGGCGAGCCGCTGGTGGCCACCCCCTTCACGGTGTCCCTGCACTGGCCGCTGCCCGTTGCCGCCCCGTTGCAGGCCGACCCGCCCTTACCCCGGGAGCTGGCACCCCCGCCGCTGGGGGCACCCTCCATGCCGCCCCCGTCTTCCCCGTCGCACCCGTCGCACCGGGCGGCCCTGTCTTCCCCGTCTCTCCTGTCGCACGGGGGGGGCTGTCTCCCGCGCCATGGGGCGGGCGCCTGATGCTGGTGCTGCCCCTGTCCATGCTGCTGCCGCTGGCGGACCTGCTGTCCGACGATACCGCGCTGCTGACCCCGGACCACACCGAATCCGCAGAATCGGTCCACGACCGCTTGCAGGTGCTGCCCGACGCGGAACTTGCCGCGCGACTGGCGGAGGGGCACCCGCAGACGGCGGCGGTGGTGGCGGCCCGGCTGGCCCCGCAGCGGCGTGACGCGGTGCTGACGCTGCTGGGGCCGGAACTGGCCGCCGAAGTACGGCGGCGCATGGCCCGGCGGCGGCTGTTCCGGCAGGTGCTGTCGCCGGAACAGCGTTTCGTGGTGCGTACCCTGGCCCTGGGCGAGGTGCACGCCGCGCAGGCGTTGGCGGCCATGCGGCCCGAGGCGGTGGCCCGTTTCGTGCGGGTCCTGCGCGGTCTGGGGCGCGGGCTGGGGTCGCTGTACGCGGAACAGGTGGAGGCCGTGCTGCGCGAAGACGGGGCGAACGTGGCGGGGGCGGAGGATATGGTGCTGGAGGGCGAGGCCCAGGTGCGTCGCCTGCTGATGCGGGCCCTGGGGCCGGACGACATGCGCAGCGTGCGGGCCTGCCTGGAGGCAGAGGCTGCGGGCCCGGACGCGTCATTCCCTGCGGGTGAAGGGGAAGGCGCGGTTGCCGGAAGCGGAGATTTCGCGCAGGGCGGCCTTGGCTGCGGGGATGGTGGGCACGAGACCGAACCGTTCGCCCCGTTGCTGGGGGTGCCCGCCGTAACGCTGGCCCGCCTGCTGACGGCGGAGGGGCTGGCCGTGACCGTGGCGGTGCTGCGTCACCTGGCCCTGCGCGATGCGCGGCGGGCGGCGGCGGTGCTGGGCGCGCTGCCCACGGCCTGGGCCGGGCCGGTGGCGGTGGGGCTTTCGCCAGAGGTGGCGGAAACCGGTGGCTGGATGCCGGAAAGGGTAGGGCCTGCCGTACGCGATGGGTGGGGCGGGCCGAATGCGCCCGATGAGCCCGATGAGCCCGATGAGTTGGACGAGCCCGATGAGTTGAACGCGCCCGACGAGTTGGACGAGTCTGGCGGACAGAGCGGGCTGTCCGGTACCCCGGCTCGTGCTGTCCGGTCCGGCTCGCTGGAGGCGCTGCTGGTGGCGGAAAACGCCCTGTGCCATGCCCTGCCGGAGGAGCACGCCTGCCGGGTGCTGGCCCTGCCGGTGCCCCGTGAGGAAAGCGGGCGCGATGCACCGCCCGCCACGGCGCTGGCAGCCCTGCTGCGTCATGGCGGCGACGCGGTGCGCGAGGCCGCGTTGCAGGCCCTGCGCCGCCACCGTTCGGGCGGCGGCAAGGGCGATGCTGCCCCTCGCGAAGGCACCTGGCCCGGCGGCGCGGGGTGCCCCGTATCCCCTGCCGCAGAAGACGGCCCGTCGTCCCCTTCCGATGACGATGTAAGCTGACGCACTGCCCGATGGGCAAGGTCGGCCTGGGCGGCGCAGTCAGCGGTACCTTGCCGGTGCGCCGCTCGTGATGCCGGACGTACCGTCAGGCCGGGCGGCGTCAGCGGTTTCTTCCGCCGCCCCCCTTGGTGCCGCGCCTGTCACTATGCGAGCCGGGGCGAGAGCCGGGCCGGGAGTCGGGCCGTGAGCCGGGACGGGAATCGGGGTGCGGGGTGCTGCGCTTGTCATCGCGTGCATCATTTCGGTTGGCATTACGCCCGTCGTTGCCATGCCCGCCCGATCTGTCGCCAGGCTTGCCGCCCGGCCTGCCGCCCGGTCCGGTTCCGTGGCCGCGCTGGTCGCGGCCTTCGTCATTCCTTCGTTCCCGATCCCGCCGATCCTGCCCGCCGGGCCTCTCGTTGGGCCTGCCCCCCGGCCTGTTCCCGGGCCCGCCCGCCGGACGACCAGGCGCTGCGGGCGGCAGGCCGAAGTCCGGAATCAGGATGCGGTGCTGGCGCAGTCGTTGCGCATCGGTGCGGGCCACGGGCACGGGGTTGCCCTGCGGGTCGATGCCCGCGAAGAACATGGCCGTGGCCACGGTGCCGGGGGTGGGGATGAAGCATTGCACCTGCTTGGGCGACCAGCCGCGCGCGGCCAGCCAGCGGGACAGGGTGCGCATGTCGTCGTCGGTGCAGCCGGGAAAGGCGCTGAGCAGGTAGGGCACCACATACTGTTCCTTGCCCGCCGCCGTCGAATGGTCGGCGAAGGCGGTCAGGAAGCGCTCGAACACGGCAAGGCCGGGCTTGCGCATCAGGTCCAGCACGCTGTCGCAGATGTGTTCCGGGGCTACCTTCAGCTGGCCGCCGGTGAATTCCATGGTATAGGCGCGCAGGGCTTCCTCGTCGCGCAGGGCAAGGTCGAAGCGCACCCCGCTGGCCACGCGCACGTGGCGCACGCCGGGGGTGGCGCGCACTGCGCGCAGCAGTTCCACGGCCTCGGACTGGTCCACGGCAAAGCCGGGGCACACGCGCGGGTGCATGCAGCTTGCCCGGCGGCAACGGGCCGGGTCCAGGGTGCAGCGGGCCTTCCACATGTTGGCGCTGGGGCCGCCCACGTCGCTGACCGAACCGCTGAAACGCTCCATGTCGTTCAGGCGCATTGCCTCGTCCAGCACCGAATCGCGGCTGCGCGAGGCGATGCGCCGCCCCTGGTGCAGGGCCAGCGAGCAGAACGAACAGCCGCCACCGCACCCCCGGTGGGTGGTGATGCTGGTGCGGATCATTTCTTCGGCGGGGACGGGTTCGCGGTGGGCGGGGTGCGCCCGCCGGGCAAAGGGCAGGGCGTACAGCGCGTCCATCTCGTCCGGGGACAGGGGCGGCGCAGGCGGGGCCAGCAGCACGGCCCGCGACGTGGCGGTGTCGTCCACGGGCTGGATGGCCCGCGCGTCGCCGCGGTGCACGTGGCGCTCCAGCAGCAGGGTGGCGCGCATGAGCAGGCGCGGGTCCGCCATGATGGCCGCGTGCGAGGGCAGGCGCATGAGCGGGATGGTGCCGGGGTTGGATTGGTCCGGGCCGTGCTGATCGTTGTCGCCCGGTTCGCCGTCGCCCGGTTCGTCGCCTGTCCCCCGTGCGGCATCCTCTGCCGGGGTTGCGTTCCACTCGGCCATCCGGCCCATGCGGGCCGTGCCGGGGATGCCATCGAAAATTTCCGCAAGGGGGGGCAGCAGGGCGGCGTCGTAGGCGTCCGCTCCCGCGGCCTCCATGGCGGTGTCCAGCGCGCAGGTCGCGTCCAGCAGGGCGCGTTCGCCCATGCCCCACACCAGCAGGTCGGCCTTGGCATCCATGAGAATGGGCCGCCGCAGGGCGTCGGTCCAGAAATCGTAGTGGCTGATGCGCCGCAGCGATGCCTCTATGCCGCCCAGCACCACGGGCAGGCCGGGAAAGGCTTGGCGCGCCAGGTTGGCGTAGACGATGGCCGCGCGGTTGGGACGCGCCCCGGCCTGACCGCCGGGGGTGAAGGCATCGTCGTGGCGCTTCTTGCGGAAGGCGGTGTAGTGGGCCAGCATGGAATCGAGCGAACCCGCCGAAATGCCGGTGAACAGGCGGGGGCGGCCCATGCGGGCCACGTCGTCCGGTGTGTCCCAGCGGGGCTGGGCCACGATGCCGGTGCGAAAGCCGTGCGCCACCAGCCAGCGGCCCAGCAGGGCCATGGCGAAGGTGGGGTGGTCCACGTAGGCATCGCCGGAGACGAGCAGCACGTCCAGCCGGTCCCAGCCAAGGTCGCGCATCTCGCGCGCGGTGGTGGGCAGAAAGGCGGGCTGGGGCAGGGGCGTGCGCCCGCGTTGCGGAACGTATGCCGCAGGGCATGCCCCGGATGGGACCGCGCGGCGCGGCATGGTGCCGCCGGGCCTGGCGCGGCGGTGGTCGTGGCTGGAATGTCGCATGCGCGGACTATAGTGGCGGGCAGGGGGGCAGGCAAGGAGAAGCACCCGATTCCCGGCGGCCCGAGTGGCTCATGCCGGATGGTTGGGCCGTACGGTCATGACAGATGGTTGGGCCGTATGGTCATGACGGATAGCTGGGCCGTACGGTCATGACGGATAGCTGGGCCGTACGGTCATGACGGATAGCTGGGCCGTACGGTCATGACAGATGGTCGGGCCGTACGGTCATGACGGATAGCTGGGCCGTACGGTCATGACAGATGGTTGGGCCGTACGGCCCGGGGGGGGGCTGTTGCCTTCGCCCCCGGTTTCGCGCAGTATGCCGGGTGCCCCCCGATACTGGGGACCCCCGTGAGGACGCCATGCGCAAGGATGATGCCGACGGGGCAGCGCAGCCCTGTCACCCCAACACGAATCATGTGCCGGACCCCGTGCCGTCGCATGCACCGGACCCTGCATCGGACCGTACCACCGTCACCGCAAGCGGCCAGGCGGTACCATGCGGATTCCCCGATGCGTGTGCCGATGCGTGCGCTGGTGCGTGTGACAGCGTGCGCCTGCCCGGTGACGCTGACCGGGACCGCCTGCGCACGCTGGAGGAGGAAAACCGCCGCCTGCGCGAGGCCCTGGGGCTGCGCCCCGACGATCCCGTGCCGGGCGGCGCGCCTGTCTGTTCCGATTCGGCAGGGCCGGCAGGGGCGGCAGATTTTCCCGCTCCGGCCGATGGCCTTGCTCCGTCCGGCGTCTCCGGTTCTTTCACCCCACCCGTGTCCTTCGCTGGCGAAACCTCCCCGCCACGCCCCACGCCGGGGCGCTGGGGCGGCTGGCCCCTGCACCCGCGCGAGTTGGCCGACCCCGCTGTGGAAATGGCCGCCCCGGCCGTGGACGGGCTGGTCTGCGCCTACGTTTCCGACATCGACACCCACGAGATACTGCACGTCAACGCCGCGTTGCGCCGCCTTGTGGGCGACTGCGAGGGCCGTCGCTGCCACGAGGCGTTGCAGGGCCGTGATGCCCCCTGCCCCTTCTGCAACAATGGCCGCCTGCGCGACGAGCCGGACAAGGCCCACGTCTGGGAGTTCCGCAACCCGGCCCTGAACCGCTGGTTCCGCTGCATCGATCGGCTGGTTCCGCTGGGCGACGGGCGTCTGGCCCGGTACGAACTGGCGGTGGACATCACCGACATGAAGGAGACGGAAGAGGCCATGCGCCGCTTTCGTGCCGCGCTGGATGCCACGGCCGAGGCCATCTTCCTCATCGACCCGGTGACCGGGCTGCACGTGGACGTCAACCGGGGGGCCTGCGCCCTGCTGGGGCTTTCGCGCGAGCAATTGCTGACCATGGGCCCCTGCGACATCAACCCCACCCTTACCCGCGACCGCTGTCTGGAAATATCGCGCACCGTGCTCAGCGGCACGCCGCTGCTGGACCAGGAGGCACGCTACTGCCGGGGCGACGGCACCCTGGTGCCCGTGGAACTCAGCACCAGCGCATGGCATTCCTCGCGCGGGGATCTTATCGTGGCGGTGGCGCGCGACATTTCGGAGCGGGTGCGCACCCGCAACGAGATGCAGTTGCGCCTGCTGTACGACCGGGTGCTGTCCACCTGCGCGCGCGACCTTCTGGCGCGCCCCTGCGCCGACGACACGCTGCTCGTGGTGCTGGAAAGCCTGCGCGAGGCTGCCGGGGCCTGCCGGGTGTACATTTTCGAGAACCACGAGGACGCGCAAGGCAACCGTTGCTGCTCGCAACGCTACGAACGGTGCGCGCCGGGGGTGCCGCCCCAGATCGACAACCCGTTGCTGCGCGACGTGCCCTACGCCACCGTCATTCCCCGCTGGGGGCAGGAACTGGAGGCGGGCCGGGTGATTCGGGGGCCGGTGGCAACCTTTCCCGAGTCGGAGCGGGTGGTCCTGCAATCGCAGGGCATCCGGTCACTGCTGGTGCTGCCCATCGTGGCGCAGGGACGATGGTACGGGTTCATCGGCTTTGACGACACCCGCAGGCCGAGGGTGTGGGAATCGGTGGATCTCAAGTTCCTGCAAACGGCGGGCGAGATCATCGGCGCCGCGCTGGAGCGCCGCAGGACGGAACAGGCCCTGGCCGAATCGGCGCGCGGGCTGGAGGAAGCCAGCCGGGCCAAGAGCGAGTTCCTGGCCAACATGAGCCACGAGATACGCACCCCGCTCAACGCCATCATCGGCCTGACCGAACTTTCATTGCAAGAGCACCTGCCTGCTGACGTGGCCGAGAACCTGCGCGCCGCGCTGGTTTCGGCAGAGGCGTTGCTGGGCATCGTCAACGACCTGCTGGATCTTTCGCGGGTGGAGGCGGGCAAGCTGCGGTTGGAGTGCATCGATTTCGCCCCGGCGCGGCTGGTGCGCGGGGTGATGCGCGTCATGGGCCACACGGCGGAGCGCAAGGGCCTGTCCCTGACCCTGCACATCGACCGCGACGTGCCCCGCCACCTGCGCGGCGACCCCGGCAGGCTGCGCCAGGTGCTGGTGAACTTCATCAGCAACGCGATCAAGTTCACCGACGAAGGTGGGGTGCATGTGGTGGTTTGCCGGGCGGAACCGCCGGGTGAAGCCGAGATGGGGCATGCTCCGGCCGTGGGGGGCGTGGCGGAGGGGCCCGCTGCGCCCAATGCGCCCGATATGGCTGGTGGCGGCACGCGTGCCGCGCGGGATGCGGGCCTGTCAGTTATGTCGAGCCTGTCGGGCATGTTTCCGGACAGGCCTTCGGAAATGTCCCCGAGGATGCACCCGCACGGCGACACGCAGTGGCTGTGTTTTTCGGTGCGCGATACGGGCATCGGCATTCCGGGCGACAAGCACGACCTGATTTTCGAGAATTTCCGGCAGGCGGATGCCTCCACCGCGCGGCGCTATGGCGGCTCTGGCCTTGGGCTTGCCATCTGCCGCAAGTTCACGGACATGATGGGCGGCCACATCGTGCTGGACAGCATGCCGGGGCAGGGCAGCACCTTTCGCGTGCTGTTGCCTTTCGGTACATGCGAGGCGGGCGTGCACGCCGCCTCGGCGACGGGCGGTCAACCGGATGCGGATGTTTCCGCCCCGCCACAGGTGATGGAACACGCCTCGGGGGCCGCCTGGCGCGGCAGCGCGCCGGGGGTGGCCCGTGTCACCCCGCCCTGGCCGCCCCGGCCGCCCTGGCCGCCCCGGCCGCCCCGGCCGCCCTGCCCCACGGCCAGTGAATCGTTGCAGGTGTTGCTGGTGGAATCGGACGACGTGAACCGCCACGCCGTCAGCCGCGCCCTGTCACGCGGCGGGCACCACCCGGTGACGGCCGCCGCCGGGCGCGAGGCGCTGGAGGCGGCGCGCGTGCGGCGTTTCGACTTGGTCATCACCGACGCGCATCCGCGCGACATGGACGGGGCCGACGTGGTGCGCGCCCTGCGCCGCCTGACCGATGCGGCCACCCCCGCCGACGTGCCGGTGCTGTTCATGACCGGCGACCCCGCCGGAGTGGACCACCCCGCGCTGGATGCCGCTGGCGGGGTGTCCGTGGCCCTGAAGCCGGTACGGTTGAAGACGCTGCTGGCCGCCGTGGAAGACATGGTGGGCGGTGCCGGAGAGGATGCCTTGCGCCGGTCGGCGCCCGCGCCGGTGGACGAAGTGCCGGTGTTCAACGAGGCCACGCTGCTTGTGGGCGGCGACGAGGCTTCGCTGCGCTTCCTGCGCCAGTCGGGCACGCTGCGCGAAAGCCTGTGGTCGGCCATGGACCGGGGCAGCCGGGTGGAGCTTCTCGCCCTGTCACACCTGTTGCGCCTGGAGGCGGAGGCCATCGGCGCCGAACGGGTGCGCCAGATGGCCGAGCGGATGGAACTGCGCACCCGGTCCACCGGCGCGGAAGAAACGCGCCCGGTGTTCATGCTGCTGATGGATGCCTTGAACCAGTTGGAGCACGAACTGCGCAAGATGCAGCGCGGCGCGTTGTCAGCGGAGGAAGATGCGGGTGCCGCATCGGGTGCCGGATCGGGGGCCGGACCGGGCACAGGACCGGATGCGGAATCGGACGCCGGACCGGATTCGGGAGAAATGGCGTAGCCACGGTGCCCGGCGGTTTTTTGGGCCGGTGCGCCGGTGGAAGGCGGGCCGTGCGGAACGGGCAGGCGCGCTGGTTTGCCGCAGGAAAGGAAACGGGCCGGTAACTACCGGCCCGTATCGCATTTCAAGGGGGGTGCCGTTGCACCGTGGTAGCGCGGGGGCGGCTACTTGGCGGGGGGCTGGATGAGCGGGGCGGACCCCATGCCGCCCATGCCCTTGGGCATGGTGGTGTCTTGCCCGTCCTTGGGGCCCATGCCGCCGCCCATGCCCATGCCGCCCTGGCCGTGGTGGGCGCGGAAGGCGTCCCATTCCTCGTGGGTAAGGGCGCCGTTGGCGTCGGTGTCGATGGCGTCGAAGGCGGGCTTCTTCATCTGCGGGAACCCGGCGGAAAATTCCTCCCAGGTCACGCTGGCGTTGCCATCCTTGTCCATGGCGGAGAACTTGTCGTCGGCCTGGGCCGTGGCGGCGCACAGCAGCATGATGGCTGCCGGGATGATGCGTTTCATGGTGCCTCCTGCGGGCTTCGGGTTGCGGTGCGGGTGCGCTGTCGGGTGGCGTGCGCGCGCTCCGTACCGCCATGTATAGGCCCGTGGCGGTGTTGGTCAACAGTCGGAAGCGGGCGGAAGCGTCGGAAGCGGGCAGAAGTGTCGGAAGCGTCGGAAGCGACGGTACGGCCCCCCGGCGGTTTCGGCAGGGGCACCGCCAGCGGGGACGCAAAAGGGCCGGAATGGCGCGTACGCCGTTCCGGCCCTGCCTGTGCATTGGCAGTGCATCGGCACGTTTGGCGGCAACCGTCCGGTGTGCCGCGTCCTGCGTGCCGCGTGCCAGCTACGCGGTCGTGGCCTCGCGCTTCATGCCGTCGATGACGGTCTTCATCTCCTGCGACTGGCGGGCCAGTTCGGTGACGGCCACGGACGACTGGCGCATGGCGTCGGAGGTTTCCGCAGAAATGCGGCTGATGTCCTCGATGGAATGGTTGATCTCCTCGCTGGTGGCGGACTGCTGTTCCGCCGCCGTGGCGATGGAGCGCACCTGCTCCGAGGTAACTTCCACCAGTTGCACGATGGATTGCAGCGCTTCGCCCGACTTGTTGGCGAGGCCGGTGGCGGTATCGATGAGCTGCACCGCCTGCTCCACGTTGTCGATGTTGCGGCGGGTGCCGTGCTGGATGTTGCGGATGGCGTCGCCCACCTCGCGGGTGGCGTTCATGGTCTTTTCGGCCAGTTTGCGCACCTCGTCGGCCACCACGGCAAAGCCGCGTCCGGCGTCACCGGCGCGGGCCGCCTCGATGGCCGCGTTCAGCGCCAGCAGGTTGGTCTGGTCGGCGATGTCGGTGATCACGTTCATGACCTGGCCGATGCCTTCGGCCTGCGTGCCCAGGCTCTGCATGTCCGTCTTGAGGGACAGCGCCTGGGTCTGCGCGTCCGCGATGCTGCGCACCACGTCGGTGACCAGGGTGGCGCCGTTTTCGGCCCTGCCCTTGGCGTTCTCGGCGGATTCCGCGGCCTGGGAGGCATTGCGCGCCACTTCCAGCACCGTGGCGTTCATTTCTTCCATGGCGGTGGCCGTCTCGCCCACGCGGGCGCTCTGGCTTTCCGCGCCCTTGCTGGACTGTTCGACCTGAGCGGAAAGTTCCTCCGAGGCGGAGGTGACGATTTCCACCACGCTTTCCAGCTTGGCGGCCGCTTGCAGCATGCCTTCGGCGCGGGCGCGTACGGCGGCGGCGCGGGCTTCTTCGGCCTCGCGTCCGGCCCTGGCTGCCCGGGCCGATTCCTCGTTGGCCATGCGGGTCTTTTCGTCGGCCTCGGCGATCTTGCCCTTGAGGCTGGTCACCATGGTGCGCAGGCTGTCGGCCAGCTTGCCGATTTCGTTGCGCTGCGCAAGGTCAAGAGTGTCGTCCAGATTGCCTGCCGCCACGGTGGAGGCGTATCCTTCCAGCTTCTTGATGGGGCGCACGGCGATGCGGTCGAGGGCGAACAGGCTGACCGCGATGAGTGCAGCCATGGCCGCGATGCCCATGGCGATCATGTAGTTGCGCTGGGCCACGGCGGGCGCGGCGATTTCGTCCATGTCCATGGTAATGCCCAGTATCCACGTCCAGTTGGGCACGCGGGTCCAGGTCTGCATCACCTCGCGCCCGTCGCGCGTGATGGTGGACTGGCCGTCGGGCGCGGCGATCATCTGGGCCACGCCGGCGTCGCCGGAAATGTCCTTGAGGATCATGGCGTCATCGGGGTGGCCGATGACCACCCCCTTGGGCGAAAGAAAGAAGGGGCGCCCGGTGTCGCCAATCTTTACGGTGTCGATGTAGTTATCCACCAGCCCGTCGATGGCGTAGGACATGCCCACGCCGCCCAGCACCCGGCCGGACTCGTCGAAGATGGGAGCGGTGACGCTGACGATGAGCTTGCCGGTGGCCAGGCTTTTGGTCGGGGAGGAACTGTAGCCTTCCTTCCCGGCCAGGGTCGCCTTGATGTATTCGCGGTCGGCCAGATGGTTGGGCTTGCCTGCCTTGCCCTGGGTGCGCAGGATGACCTGGCTGCCCTGGGCGTTGAACAGGTAGTAGGTGTTTACCCCAGGCGCTGCCTGCGACATGGCGTTGATCACTTCCGTCGCTGCCCCTTCGAGCGAGGTATCGCCCTGCAGGAACTGGCGCAGCACCGGCACCTTTGATGCCCCGCGCATCATGTCCACTTGACGCAGGCCGAAATCCGAGACCGACTTGGAAATGGTTTCAGCCATCAGGCGCATTTCGCGCTTCTTTTCCGTCAGTCCGTCGTCATAGCCGGTTTTCGCCACCACCACGACCAGCGCCGATTGTATCAGCAATACAACGCCGGCAATGATGATGAGCATGGTCGTACGGATGCTCTGCGAGACCATCTCTGCCATCTCCCTTGTTCATCAGGTGGGTGTGTCTGGTAATGCGAGGTCTTGTATCTAGCACCATGCATCGAGAGGTGTCTATCGACGGGTGTTGTGCGTAACCGCCCGAACGGATTGGCATGGCATGCCAAAACCGATGCCGAACAGGTTATTTTTCACGGGGATATGGTGCCGGGCAGTTGGGGAATTGCCCCCGTGGGAAAATGTGGGAGCAGGGGGATATGGGGCGGATGCCCACTGGCGGGGGCGGGAAGCCGGGGGGCTTCGCGGATGTGAAAAGGGCGCATGACCATGGTCATGCGCCCTGAACATTCTGGCTCCCCGGGACGGACTTGAACCGCCAACCTAGTGATTAACAGTCACCCGCTCTGCCAATTGAGCCACCGGGGAACGTGGCCGACGGTGCGGCGAAGAAGGTGTGTATGGTGAAGCGGCCTCTTTGTCAAGCGCATGGTGCAGGTTTCCGCGCTGGTGGCGGTACTGCGGGGCGTCAGCGTGGTGGGCGGTTGCCCGCGTGATGGGCCGGGGGCGGCGGAGCGGTGCGCAGCACCAGCCATCCGCACACCCCGGCCACCAGGGAGGCAGAAAGGATGCCCAACTTGGCGTAGTCCAGGGTGCGCGCGTCCGCGTAGGCCAGTTGCGCCACGAACAGGGCCATGGTGAAGCCGATGCCCGCCAGCAGGGCCACGCCGTACACGTGCCGCCAGGTCATGTCGCGGGGCAGTCGGGCCAGGCCCAGCTTCACCGGCAGCCACACGGCGGCCAGCACGCCCAACTGCTTGCCGAAGAAGAGGCCCGCAGCCACGCCCATGGTCACCGGGTTGCCCAGGCCCCCCAGCAGGTCCGCGCTGATGGATACCCCGGCATTGGCCAGCGCGAACACCGGCATGATGCCCCAGGCCACCCACGGGGCCAGGGCGTGTTCCAGCCTGCGCAGGGGCGTGGCGGCATGGCGGGCGGCGGTTTCCATGGCCTCGACGGCGGCATGGCGGTGGGCGTCGGCCAGCAGATGCCCGTCGGCAGCGCCGCTTTCCACGGCGCCCAGCAGGCGCCGCCCGGCGGAAACCAGGTCGCCGGGGGTGGCGCGCGCGCGGGCCGGAATGCAGAAGGCCAGCAGCACGCCCGCCACCGTGGCGTGCACGCCCGACTTCAGGAAGGCCACCCAGGTGACGGCACCCGCCAGCACGTAGAACAGGGTGCGCACAACGCCCAGGGCATTGCCCAGCGCGGCCACGGCCAGCCCGGCAAAGCCGATGCCCAGCGCCACCAGCGAGATGTCCGCCGTGTAGAACAGGGCGATGGCCAGCACCGCGCCGATGTCGTCGGCGATGGCCAGGGCGGTCAGGAACACCTTGACCGAAAGGGGCACCCGGTCCCCGGCCAGCGCAAGCACGCCGAGGGCAAAGGCGATGTCGGTGGCCATGGGCACGGCCCAGCCCTGCGCTATGCCGGAAGGATGCCCCAGGTTGAAGGCCAGATAGACCAGCGCCGGGGCCGCCATGCCGCCCGCCGCCGCCAGTACGGGGGGCAGGGCCTGGGCGGGGGTGGCCAGTTCCCCGGCCAGCATCTCGCGCTTGATCTCCAGTCCCACCATAAAGAAGAAGATGGCCATCAGGCCGTCGTTCACCCAGAGGATCAGCGGCTTGCGCAGTTCGAAGCCCTCCGGCCCCATGGCGAAGGGGTGCTGCCAGAAGGCATGCCATGCGGTGGCCAGGGGCGAATTGGCTGCGCACAGTGCAAGCACGGTGCAGGCAAGCAGCAGGATGCCGCTGGCTGCCTCGATGCGCATGAAGGACAGGAAGGGGTCGAGCAGGCGATCGGCAGGGGTCGCAGGCCGTGCGTAGGAAGATCGCAGGTCGTGACCGGTGTCGTGCGTCATGTGGACTCCTGTTGATGGTTTGCAGATGTAACTGTTGATACTATGCATGTATTGCGGACAGTCAAGAAAATGCGGGCGCCATTTTTATCGCTGTCGCAATTCCGGAAGCAGCAAGCCGCGTGCATCCATGCGGCATGACAGCGGGTATACCCTGGTGATGGCGGGGCATGGAACGGAGGATGGCGCGGAACGTGGAGCAGGACATGGCGCTGGCCCGTGCGTGGAAATCGGACCGGCGGGCTGCCGGGGGCTTCCCTGATGGCCGCTGATTCGGGTATGGTGCAGGCGTGGAAAACCCTTCGGCATGGAGGCTCCGCCATGAAACACGACCATCTGGACATCGCGCACGAATACTCCGCGTTGCTGCGGACCGACGAGGCGGACGACCGGCAGCCGGGTTCCTTCCGTCCGCCGCACGGCGAGCCGGATCTGCCCGGCGAACCGGGCGCGGCGGGGGAAGGCCCGTCCATCCCCCGTGTGGTGCCGTCGCACGAGGACGAACGCGCCGGGGGCGTGACGCCGGAGGATCTTTCGCTGTGGGGCGCGGGGCCGCGCATCGTGGTGCCCGCCCTGCTGGCGCAGCTTGGCGGAGCGGGGCTTACCCTGGCCCTGCCGGGGCCTTTCGGCATGGAAATGCTGCCCCACTGGGCCTGGGTGCTCATGGGGCTGTGCGCCCTGCTGCTGGGCACGCTGACCGTGCGTCGCGCCTGGGCGGAGCTGAAGCCGGGCCGCCAGGAGGGGCGCCTGGTCACCGGCGGCCCGTACCGGATCACCCGCAACCCCATCTACGCGGGGTGGATCCTGGGCATTTTGCCGGGCATCGCGCTGTGTTTCGCCTCGTGGCCCATGCTGGCCGGGCCGGTGGTGGCATGGGCGCTGTTCCGCGAGACGGTGGTGGTGGAGGAATCGTTTCTTGCCGCCCGCTTCGGTGATGCATGGGATCGCTACGCTACCCGGGTGAACCGGCTGTGGCCCAACCCGTTCCGCATGTACGGCTGAATTGCGAAAAGGGTGGGGTGCCGCCCGGTCCCATGGGGGGCCGTGGACGTGCCATGGGCCGCCCCTGTTGCCTCATGCCGGTCCCCTGCCTGCCTTATGCCTGGCCCGTAACCGGCCCGTATCTGGCCCGTATCTGGTCCGGACGGGAGGATCCATGTTCCCTGCCCTGCGTGCGCTGTTTCGCCCCCGCCGCCCCCGGTGGGACTGGGTGCAGGTGGAGGTGACCACCCGCTGCGACGCGGCGTGCGTCTATTGCCCGCGCACCGCCTGCGGGGATGGATGGCGCAACGCGGACATGCCCATGGCGCTGTTCCGGCGGGTGCTGACCGCCTGCCGGGGCACGCGCCACCTGCACTTGCAGGGATGGGGCGAGCCGCTGCTGCATCCCCGGTATCCGGACATGCTGGCCGAGGCCGTGGCGGCGGGGTACGCGGTGGGGCTGACCACCAACGGCATGCATCTGGATGCAGGCATGGCCGGGGTGCTGGTGGATGCCGGGGTGGACATGGTGGCCCTGTCGCTGGCGGGCATCGGTGCCCGCAACGATGCGGTGCGGCGCGGAGCGCCAACCGCACGGGTGCTGGCCGCGCTGGACGCCTTGCGCGAGGCCAAGGCGCGTGCGGGCAGCGTGCTGCCCCGCGTGCATCTGGCCTACATGCTGCTGCGCCAGGACACGGGCGGGCCGGAAGCTCTCCCCGCGTTGCTGCGCGGGCGCGGCGTGGAAACGGTGGTGGTGTCCACGCTGGACCACGTGACCACGCCCCAACTTGCGGACGCCGCCTACGCCCATGCCGGGGCTGACGAACTGGCCGCACTGGGGCGGCGGCTGGAAGCGGCATGCACGGTTGCCGAGGCAGAGGGCATCCGGATGGTCTGGCGCCTGCCCCGGCCCGCGCAACCGCCTGCATCTTTGCCCGTACATCCGGTTCCGCGGCAGGACGGGCGGCAGGACGCTGCCGTTTCGCTGCAGGCTCACTCGGTCACGCCTGACCATCCGTTCCTGCCGGGGCACGAACCGCCGGAACTCTGGGACGTCCCCAGCGCCATGCTGCACGCGCTGGCGGCGCGCGAGGGGGATGCTTCGTGCACCGAAAACGTGGGCCGTGCCGCCGTGATAACCGTGGACGGCATGGTGGCCCCCTGCGTGTTCGCGGCGCTGCCCCTGTGCGGTGGCCGCCCGCGTGACGGTTCCGGCCCGGTTGCGGCCGGGCGCATGCTGTTCGGCAGCGTGGAGGACGCCACCCTGGCCGAGGTATGGGGGCGTCCGGCGTATGCGGCGTTTCGCGCCGCCCATGCGCGGGGCATGCCGCCAGCGCCCTGCGAGGGGTGCATCAAGCTGCGGGTGCACTGACGGGCGCTTCGCCACAACCTTCGGCCCGCCGCGTTGCCGTGGCCTTGCCGCCCCGGAGGGCAGTTTCCGGCGTCGTCCGGCGTCTTCCGGTGTCGTTTCCCGCCACTTCCCGGCGTCCGACCTTGCCCGTCCTGCCAGTCCTGCCCGTCCTGCCAGCCCTGCCTTTTTTTAGTCCGGCACCCCGGCACCCGCCGCCATCTGCCTGCGGATGAACACCTTGGCCACCTCCATGGAGGCGAACACCGCCGCGCCGAAGGCGGTGATGATGCCCAGGGTGCGCCCGCCGGGCATGTGGATGCCGAAGGCCTCGCGCACCGGCGCGAACTGCATCAGCACGGCCACCAGCGCCACCTCCCAGGCGATGGCCAGCAGCAGCCAGCCGTGCGGCGGGGCCTGCACGATGCTGAAGCGCATGGACCGGAAGTTCAGCGCGATGATCATCTCCACGATGATGAACAAGAAGAACATTTCGGTGCGCGCGGTGCCGATGTCCGCAAGATCGTGCAGGAACAGGCCGAAGAACAGCGGTATCTCGATGCATACGGCCAGCAGCACGAATATCTTCACGTCCCTGGTGAACACGCTTTCGCGCGGGTCGCGCGGGGGGCGGTCCATGATGTCCGGGTCCGGCGGGGCCACGCCCAGGGCCAGCGCGGGCAGTCCGTCGGTGGCCAGGTTGATGTACAGGATGGCGGCGGGCAGCAGGGGCAGGTATTCCGGCCCCAGAAGCAGTACGGTGCCGCCGATGACGGCCACCTCCGTGATGTTGCAGCGCAGCAGGAAGGTGAGATATTTCTTGATGTTGTCGTAAATCCACCGGCCTAGTTCAATGGCTTTCACGATGGAGGCGAAGTTGTCGTCGGTCAGCACCATGTCCGCCGCCTCGCGGGCCACCTCGGTGCCGGTGATGCCCATGGCCACGCCGATGTCGGCCTGCTTCAGGGCCGGGGCATCGTTCACCCCGTCGCCGGTCATGGCCACCACGTCACCGCGCGCCTTCCACGCCTTGACGATGCGCAGCTTGTCCATGGGCGATACGCGGGCATACACGCTGACCCGGTCCACCATGCCCGCGAAGGTGGCATCGTCCAGCGCGGCTAGCCCGTCGCCGGTGAGCACCACGTCGCCCTCCCGATGGATGCCGATTTCGCGGGCCACGGCCTCTGCCGTCAGGCGGTGGTCGCCGGTGATCATCACCGGGCGGATGCCCACCCGGCGGCAGGTGGCCACGGCTTGCGCCGCCTCGTCGCGGGGCGGGTCCATCATGCCCGCAAGGCCCAGCAGCACGTGGCCGTACTCGGCCTCGTCTTCCGCAAGCGGGGCAGGCTGGTGGTCGCCGGGGGCGCCGTGCAGGGGCAGCATGGACAGGGCCAGCACGCGCAGGGCGCGTTCGGCCATGCGTTCCGCCGCTGCCTGAACGGCGGCGCGGTCGGCGTAGCTCAGGGGGCGTATCTCTCCGCCCGCCAGCACCCGGTCGCACCGGGCCAGCACCACCTCTGGCGCGCCCTTCATGAAGGCCGCGTGGTCCGCGCCCGCCACCGGGGCGGCCTGGGGCGACAGCGCGTGCATGGTGGTCATGCGCTTGCGCTCCGAACTGAACGGAAATTCCTCCAGGCGCGGGTTGGGCGCGCGCACGTGCAGGGCGCAGCCCGCCCCGGGCGTTTGGGGCAGGGCGGCCAGCCAGGCCGGGCAGGATTCGGCGGTGTTGTCGGCATCGGGGGTGCGCAGCTTCAGCGCGGCGACCACCAGCGCCGCCTCGGTGGGGTCGCCCCGGATGGCCCACTGCCCGGAATCGCCGGGGGGCAGCAGCTCGGCGTCATTGCACAGCAGGCCCGCCAGCAGCAGGGCCTGCACCTCGCGCGGGGGCGGGCCGTCGGATGCATCAATGTCATGCCCGCCATGGCGCAGGCCGCCCCTGGGTTCGTAGCCCGAGCCGGTGACCTCGGTTTCGATGCCCGCCGCCTCCGCGATGTTTCCCCCTGTTCCCGCTGCCGGGAAGGTGAACAGCGCGCGCACGGTCATTTCGCCGCGCGTCAGGGTGCCGGTCTTGTCGGTGCAGATCACCGTGGTGCAGCCCAGCGTCTCCACGGCGGGCATGCGCCGCACCAGCGCCCCGCGCCGGGCCATCTGGCGCATGCCGATGGCCAGCGCCCCGGTGACGATGGCGGCCAGCGCTTCCGGCACGGCGGCAACGGCTAGCGACACGGCGAACATGATCATGGACACGATGAAGGCGAAATCCACGGTGCCGTGCACGGCCTCGCGCGCGATGCTGAACCCGGCTACCAGCACGCAGATGGTCAGGGCGATGATGCCCAGCCACTTGCCGATTTCCTCGGTGCGTTTTTCCAGCGGGGTTTTCACCGTTTCCACGGTGGCCACCTCGCGGGCGATCTGCCCGAAGGCCGTTTCCATGCCCGTGGCGGTGACCACGGCACGCCCCCGCCCATAGGTGATGGTGGTGCCGGTGAAGGTCATGTTGCGCCGGTCGGCCGTGCCCGCGTCTTCGGCCACGGGGTCCGTGCCCTTGCCCACGGGCAGCGATTCGCCGGTCAGGGGTGCCTCGTCGCAGCGCAGGGAGTGAGCCTCGACGAGGCGCGCATCGGCGGGTACGCGGTCGCCCGCCTCCAGCAGCACCACGTCACCGGGCACCACCTGGGCCGAGGGGATGCGCGTCTCCGTGCCGTCGCGCAGCACGCAGGTGGTGGGCGAGAGCATTTTCTTCAGGGCATCCAGGGCCTGTTCCGCCCGGTATTCCTGCACAAAGCCGAGCACCGCGCAGAACAGCACGATGGCCAGGATGATGGCCGCGTCCACCACCTCGCCCACGGCGGCGGAAAGGACCACCGCAGCCAGCAGGATGACGATGAGCACGTTGGCGAACTGCCCCAGGAACATGCGCAGGGGCGAGGGCTTTTCCTCGTGGGTCAGTTCATTGGGACCGTGTCGGGACAGTTGTTCCTCGGCCTGGGCGGCGGAAAGGCCGCGCGCCGGGTCCGTGCCCAGGGTGCGTGCCACTTCGTCCGTGTCCATGGCGTGCCATGCGGGCTGGGTCATGGTGTGCTCCCGTTCGGGTATGGTGCGGGTGTGGCGTGATGACGCGCCGGGGGCAGGCAGCCCCCGGCGCGGTATTCCGCCGGGCCGCCGTCCGCCCCGGCGTGTCCGTATGGCCGGGACGGGCGGCGGTGGTGCACTATCGGCTACATGGGCGGCGGCGGGAACAGCGTGCCGCCAAAGATCAGGTAGGCGAGCACCAGCGTCCAGATGATGTTCACCCCCTGCCCGATGACGAAGGCCAGGGCAGGCTTGCCCCCGCCAAGGCTGGCCAGTTCGCTGAAGCGCGTCTCGAGCCCGATGCAGGTGAAGGCCAGCGCGAACCACCAGGTGCGCAGCCCGCCCAGGGTGGACTTGGTGGCGCTGACCATGTCGCCGGGCAGGAAGAACGAGAACAGCACCGAAGCCGCCATGAACCCCAGCACAAACTTGGGGAAGCGGTCCCATATCTCCATGGCGCTGGGCTTCTGCCCGCCGGGCAGGTGGGCCGATTCCTTGTAGGCCCACCACACCGCCAGGAAGAACGCGGCAAAGCCGATGAACACGTTCTGGCCCATCTTGACGATGACGCCGATCTTCATGGCCGTTTCACTCACCAGCGCGCCCGCCGCCACCACCGAGCCGGAGGTGTCGAGGGTGCCGCCCATCCAGGCGCCTGCCACCAGGTCGGGCATGCCGGTCATCTTGGCGATGATCGGTTGCAGCACCATCATGGGCACGGCGCAGATGAGCACCACCGAGGTGACGTACGAGAGCTTCTTGGGGTCGCCCCGTACCGCGCCGGAGGTGGCAATGGCCGCCGACACCCCGCAGATGGACACGGCCGAGGAAAGCATGGCCGAGAACTCGTCGTCGATGTCCAGCTTCTTGCACAGCCAGAAGGTGAAGTACCACACCACGGTGATCACCAGCAGGGCCTGCACGATGGCGTACATCCCGGCCTGCACGATTTCTCCGAACAGGATGCCCGCGCCAAGGATGACCAGGCCCGTCTTGATGTAGTACTCCGTCTGCACCGCCGGGCGCAGCCATTGCGGCAGCCCGGCGAAGTTGCTGACGATCAGCCCCAGGAACAGGCACCACAGCACGTATTCTATGCCCAGGTCGTTGATGGTGAAGTTGCCGGCAATGAACTGGGCCAGCCACGCCAGCACGAACACCACGGGAAAGCCCGCCAGGAAGTTGCCGACGTTGCGCCCCAGCAGCATGATGCCCACCGTGGCCACCGCCAGCAGGCCCACCAGCAGGGTGAGCGAGGCGGCAAGGTTGCCTGCGGCAAACACCTTGCCGGGCAGGGCGCCTGCGTTGTCGCCGAGCGACTTGGCGATTTCGCCGCCCTTCTTCTTGATGTCCTTGTCCTTGGCCGCCTTGACGGCGTCGGCCAGGGCCTTGGCGGCGTCGCCCACGGCCTTGCGGTCCTTGCCTGCAAGCGTGGTCTGGAGCAGGGCGGCGGACGCGGCAACTCCCGCCTCGCCCTTGGTGGTGGCCTGGGTGGCAAAGGCGGTCACTTCCGGCGCCTTGCTCTGGGCCAGTTGGGCGAATTCGCCGTCGGTGGTCCACTTGAATTTGGGAAGGCTGACGGTGAGACCGCCAAGAATCAGGATGATGATCAGAAAGCCCAGCCAGACTGCCAGCCAGTCCTCGGTCTTCCAGAGTACGGAAATCCCCAGCTTGTTTTCCCCAGCCATACGAAGTCCTCCTCCGTGTCTTGCGGTGGGTTGATGAAGCATGCGGATCCAAAGGCTGCCCTCCGTGCGTGTCGCGTGCGCCAGTGGCAACGGCGCGAAGCGGTATGTTTGACGGGGGCGGGATGGCGGGACGTATCCTCCTTTTCCGGTTGCGCACGACATGAACCACGCGGGGCGCATGCGGGCGGGTGACATGCGGCACAGGGCACGCATGATGGGCCGCGACCGCACGGAACGGAGGGGAGGGGCGCGAACTGGGCGCGAACTGGGCGCGAACTGGGCGCGAGTGGGGAGGGGTGCGGCGCGGTGCGGGCGGGGTGGCGAGGCCCCGCCGAAACTTTGCCTATGGATATGTTGATATTAAATGTGTGGCCTGATGTCCAGCGCCCGCCCGCATCCGGCCAGGCGGCCACAACGCGGCGGCACGCAATGCAAAAGGGCGCATGACCGTGGTCATGCGCCCTTGCATTCTGGCTCCCCGGGACGGACTTGAACCGCCAACCTAGTGATTAACAGTCACCCGCTCTGCCAATTGAGCCACCGGGGAACGTGGCGCGCCAAGCGTTTTCCGGCGCGGAGGCTGAAGTACCCGCAACGGGCCGGACGGTCAAGCAAAAAATCGCGCAGCGTGAAAAAACTGTTGACGAACGGGCGCCTTGGGCGTTTCTTGACTGCCGCACTCAATTGGCATACCCGTAGCAGTCCGGCAGACGGCAGAATCAACAGGTCCACGGAGAACGTCCTTGAGCAGTCAGGAACAGTCAAAGCGCAAGAAGATCAAGCTTGCCACCAAGTCCGAGCGGGCGGAATATTTCATGCCCATGCTCGAAAGCCTAGAAGCCCGCGACGAACTGAACGAGGTCGTCAAGAACCGGGTGGTCAAATCCTGTGAACTGCTGGACGACGGCGTTGCCCTGTACCCCAACGGTTTCGTGAAACAGCACGACGTGGCGGCCATTTCGGCCGAATACGAGGGGCTGACCGCCGAGGAATTGGAAAACGTCGACACGCGCTTCACCTGTGCGGGGCGTATCGTCTCGCAGCGCTCGTTCGGCAAGGTGACCTTCTTCCATCTGATGGACAAGAGCGGCCGCCTGCAATGCTACACCTCGCGCGAAGTGCTGGGCGAAGACCCGTACCGCAACTTCAAGAAGCTGGATATCGGCGACATCGTGGGCGTTTCCGGCACGCTGTTCCGCACCAAGACGGGCGAACTGACCCTGTCGTGCGACCAGTGTACCCTGCTCACCAAGTCCATCCGGCCCCTGCCTGAAAAGTACCATGGCCTGAAGGACGTGGAGACCCGCTACCGCCAGCGCTACGTGGACCTCATCGTCACGCCGCGCACGCGCGAGATTTTTCGCAAGCGCACCCTGATCGTGCGCGAATTCCGCCGCTTCCTGGAGGAAAAGGGCTTCATGGAGGTGGAAACCCCCATGATGCAGCCCATTCCCGGCGGCGCCACGGCCATGCCGTTCATCACCCACCACAATGCGCTGGACATGCAGCTGTACATGCGCATCGCGCCGGAGCTGTACCTGAAGCGCCTGCTGGTGGGCGGGTTCGAGAAGGTGTTCGAGATCAACCGCAACTTCCGCAACGAAGGCATCTCGACCCGGCACAACCCGGAATTCACCATGTGTGAATTCTACTGGGCGTACGCCACCTTCGAGGATCTCATGGACCTGACCGAGCACCTGTTCGCCCATGTGGCCGAAAAGGTGTGCGGCTCGTACGTGGTGACCTACCAGGGCCAGGAAGTGGACCTTACCCCCGGCCGCTGGACGCGCCTTTCGTTCCATGATTCGCTGGAGAAGATCGGCGGGCATTCGCCGGAATTCTACAACGATTACGAAGCGGTGCGCAAATATATCCGCGAACGGGGCGAAAAGGTGGTGGACGGCGAAAAGATGGCCAAGTTGCAGGCCAAGCTGTTCGACCTGGATGTTGAAGGCAAGCTGATCCAGCCCACCTTCATCTATCATTATCCTACCGACATCTCGCCGCTGTCGCGCCGCAACAACGAGCGGCCCGACGTGACGGACCGCTTCGAGCTGTTCATCACCGGGCGCGAACTGGGCAACGCCTTTTCCGAACTGAACGACCCCGTGGACCAGCGCATGCGCTTCCTGGACCAGGTGGCCGAGAAGGAAGCGGGCGACGCCGAGGCGCATTTCATGGACGAGGACTACCTGCGCGCACTGGAATACGGCATGCCGCCCGCCGCAGGGCAGGGCGTGGGCATAGACCGTCTGGTCATGTTGCTGACCGACTCGCCGTCCATTCGCGAGGTCATCCTGTTCCCGCTGCTGAAGCCGGAAAGCTAGGCCCCGCCGCATGAGCTTCGAACTGTTCGTGGCCTTGCGCTACCTGTTCGCACGGCGCAGGCAGACCTTCATTTCCGTCATTTCCGTCACCTCCATCCTGGGGGTGGCGCTGGGGGTGGCGTCGCTGATCGTGGTGCTGGGCGTCATGAACGGCTTCACCACCGACCTGCGCGACAAGATCCTGGGCGCCAACGCCCACGGCATCGTCATGTCCGCCGACCGCACCGGGCTTACCGACGCGCCGCATCTCATCGAGAAGATCCGGCAGGTGGACGGGGTGCGCGGCGCGACGCCGTTCATCTATTCCGAAGTTATGCTCTCCACCCCCCACGGGGTGAAAGGGCTGGTGCTGCGCGGCATAGACCCGCAGTCCGCTCCATCCGTGCTCGGCATCCTTTCCAACATGACCAAGGGCAGCGTGGCCGACCTTGCGCCGCGCGCGTCCGCATCCGGCGCGGGTGAGGGCGGCATCCTTTCCGGTCCGCCCGGCGTGATCATCGGCGACGAACTGGCCCAGCGATTGGGCGTGGTGGTGGGCAGCCGGGTGAACCTGCTGTCGCCCGCCGGGCAGAAGACCTCCGCCGGGTTCGCCCCGCGCATCCGCCCCTTCATGGTGGTGGGCGTGTTCTCCACCGGCATGTTCGAGTACGATTCCTCGTTGGGCTTCGTATCGCTTGACGCCGCGCGCGACGTGCTGGGCCTGCCCGACGGTGCCGTTTCGGGCGTGGAGTTGGCCGTCACCGACGTGTACAGGGCGGACACGGTGGCCGAGCGGGTTACCCGTGCCGTGGGCGGCTACCCGCTGTATACCCGCCACTGGATGGAGATGAATGCCAACCTGTTCGCCGCGCTGAAGCTGGAAAAGACGGCCATGGCCGTGATTCTGGTGCTGATAGTGCTGGTGGGCTCGTTTTCGATCATCACCACGCTGGTCATGCTGGTCATGGAAAAGACGCGCGACATCGCCATACTCATGTCCATGGGGGCCACGCGGGGCATGATCCGGCGCATCTTCATGCTGCAAGGCACGGTCATCGGGGCCATCGGCACCGGCCTCGGCTATGCGCTGGGGCTGGGCGTTGCGGAGCTTCTCAAGCGCTACCAGTTCATCAAGCTGCCGCACGGCGTCTATTCGCTGGACCACCTGCCGGTGCTGCTGCAATGGCCCGACATGCTGGCCATCGGCGCAAGCTCCATGCTGCTGTGCTTCGTCGCAACCATCTACCCGGCGCGCCAGGCTGCCAGCCTGGAACCAGCCGAAGCGCTGCGCTACGAATGAGCACCGATTTTTTGCACATGACCGCTCCTGGCCAAAGGGCGGGCGGAGAAGGCGACGGCGAGCCGCTGTACCGCCTTGCCGGAGTGGACAAGGAGTACGACGGACCGGCCGAGCAGCTGACCATCCTGCGCGGGGTGGACCTTTCCATCCGCCAGGGAGAGTCGGTGGCCATTGTCGGAGCATCCGGCTCGGGCAAGTCCACCCTCTTGCATCTGCTGGGTACCCTTGATACTCCCTCACAGGGACAGGTGCTGTTCCAGGGCCGGGACATGGGAACCATGTCGCCGGACGAGAAGGCGGGGCTTCGCAACCGCGAGATCGGCTTCGTCTTCCAGTTCCATCACCTGCTTCCGGAATTCGATACATTGGAAAACGTGGCCATGCAGGCCATCATCGCGGGCATGCCGCGCGCACAGGCCCTTGCACGGGCGCGCGACACCCTGGCCCTGGTCGGCCTGGCCGACAGGACCGCGCACCGGGTGACCACGTTGTCGGGCGGCGAGCGCCAGCGCGCCGCCATCGCGCGGGCCATCCTGATGCGGCCAAAGGTGCTGCTGGCCGACGAGCCTACGGGCAACCTCGACGCGCGCACCGGCCACCTGGTGGCGCGCCTGCTGCTTGATCTCAACCGGGAACTGGGCATGACCCTCGTCATTGTCACCCATAACCGTGAATTGGCAGACATCATGGGCAGATGCCTAGAACTCAGAGCCGGAGAGCTGTATGACCAGACTCGCTAGATGGGGGCGCATCCTTGCGGTGGCCCTGCTTGTGCTTGCACACGCGGCAACCTCTCCGGCCCAGACGCCGAGGGATACCACCGTCATCGTCCTGCCTTTCCAGGTGAATGCCGGACCGGACCTCGAATATCTCAACGACGACCTGCCGGAACTCATCTCGCAGCGCCTTGTTGCGCGCGGGCTTACCGTCATTGCCCGGCAGGACACCCAGGCCCTGGTGCGCGACCAGCGTGTGACCAACCTGGACGTGTCCATCGCGCGCGACCTGTCGGTGCTGGCGGGCGCGGGTGTTGCCGTGTACGGCAGCTTCAACCAGGTGGGCGAAGGCTTCAGCATCGACGTGCGCGTGGTGGACGCCCTGGGCATCCGCGCCGCGCGGCCCTTCTTCATCCAGAAGGAAGGGCTCATCAACGTCCTGCCCGCGGTGGACGAACTGGCGGAGCGCATCTCGTCCGACCTGCTGCGCCGCAACACCCTGGCCGACGTCAAGGTGCGCGGCACCAAGGTGCTGGACCCCGACGTGGTGCTGATGCGCCTGACCACCCGCAAGGGCGATCCGGTCGACCCGGCCGCCATCAACCGCGAAGTGAAGCGCATCTGGGACCTTGGCTACTTCAGCGACGTGCAGGCCAACGTGGAGCAGGACGGCGAAGGCCTGATCCTGGTCTACACGGTGCAGGAAAAGCCGCGCATCGAAAACGTTACCGTAGAGGGCTCGGACAAGGTGGACGTGGACGACATTCTTGCCGCCATGAGCACCAAGACCGGTTCGGTCCTCAACGAAAAGCTGCTTGCGCAGGACCTGCAAAAGGTTACCGAACTCTACCGCAAGGAAGGCTACTACCTGGCCAAGGTTTCGCACCGCGTCGATTCGCGGGCGGGCGGGGCTGGCGCCAGCCTTGTGCTGAAGGTGGAGGAAGGCAAGAAGCTGTACATCAAGAAGGTGGCCTTCGAAGGTGTTGAAAAGCTGGATGCCGACGACCTGAGGAAGCAGCTGGCGCTGTCCGAGCGCGGCATGTTCTCGTGGATCACCGGTTCCGGCGTGCTCAAGGACGAACACCTCGAGCGCGATTCCGCCGCCGTCACCGCCTACTGCATGAACCACGGCTACCTCGACGCCATGGTGGCCGCGCCCAGGGTGGACTACGAAGAGGACGGCATCATCGTCACCTTCGCCATCAAGGAAGGCCCGCGCTACAAGCTGGGCGAGGTGACCTTTGCGGGCGACCTCATCGAGCCCGACACCCGCCTGGCCGAAATCGTCAAGCTGGACGACGTGAAGAAGGATGACGGGTTCTTCCGCTTCAACGTGATGCAGGAAGACAACAAGGCCCTCACCGATTTCTACGCCGACTACGGCTACGCCTTCGCCGAGGTGAACCCCCGTACCAAGAAGCACGAGGACGAACCCGTGGTGGACGTGGCCTACACCGTGAACAAGCGGCAGAAGGTGTACATTCGCCGTGCCCTGGTGGAAGGCAACGACAAGACCCGCGACAACGTCATCCTGCGCGAACTGCGCATCACCGATGGCGACATGTTCGAGGGCCAGAAGCTGCGCCGCAGCGCGGAACGCCTGAACAAGCTGCAATACTTCGAGGCCGTTGGGACGGAGCTTGTGCCCACCGAGCGCGAAGAGGAAGTGGACCTGAAGGTCAAGGTGAAGGAGAAGAACACCGGCGCGCTCATCGGCGGTATCGGGTACTCCACCTACTACGAGTTCGGCGTGTCCGGCACCATCATGGAACGCAACCTGTTCGGCAAGGGCTACCAGACCTCGCTGATGGCCATGTTCTCCGGGCGCCGCACCGCGTACCAGTGGTCCTTCACCAACCCGCGCTACAACGACACCAACCTGTCGGTGGGCTACGACGCGTACAACATCCGCGACGAGTACACGGACTTCAGCAAGAATACCATCGGCAACACCGTCCGCTTTGCCTATCCCCTCGGCGAATACACCACCGTGGGCTGGGGTTACCGACTCGACTTCTACAAGCTGTACGACATCGAGGACGACGCGGCTGACATCATCAAGGATCGCGAAGGCGACAACGTGTCCAGCGTCGTGCATGGCCGCATCACCCGCGACACCACGGACAGCAAGGAAAACCCGACCCGTGGGAATATCACCAAGATATTCACCGAATACGGCGGCGGGGTGCTGATGGGCGACGATAACTTCTTCAAGCCCACGGTGCAGACCGAACAGTACTACCAGTGGCGTCCCAACCACGTGCTGCACGGTCGCGTGCGCGGTGGCGTGGTGCTGGAAACCAGCGACGAGGACGTACCGGTGTTCGAACGCTTCTACATCGGCGGCATCGACTCCATCCGCGGTTACAGCTCCAAGGACATCTCTCCGCGCGACAAGGACACCGGCGACCGCATCGGCGGCGACCGCATGGCCTTCGCCAACCTGGAATACATCTGGGTGTTCCATCCCGAACTTGGCCTTGCCCTGGTGCCGTTCTTCGACGCTGGGTTCAACGCCGACTCGAGCGAGAAGTTCACCTGGGACGACGAGATCAAGAAGTCCGTGGGCCTCGAATTCCGGTGGCGCTCGCCCATGGGCGACCTGCGCTTCGCCTACGGTATCCCGCTGGACGAAAACCGCGAAGGCGACAAGACCAACGGCCGCTTCGAGTTCTCCATGGGCCAGTTCTTCTAGCCAATGCGGCCGCCCCACGGGGCGGGACATGGCACGCAGCATGACGGGGGCGCGGCGCAGGCCGCGCCCCTTTTGCGTGCCTGTGGTGCCCGTACGGGTGCATGCCGCGCAAAGGCACACGGCCTTCGGCAGACCGGGCCTGTGGTCTTCACCGGGCCGGGTCGGATGTCTTTGCCGGGCTGGGCCGAACCGGTGCGGACGGGAAGGATTTCGCCGCCCGAAGGCGTGGATATGCCCGCAGGCCCGTCCCTGCGGGCTCGCCGGCGGGTACGGGTTGCCAACGAGGCGCGGGTTGCGGTAGGGTTTGCCGCCGCCGCAGCCCGTACGTGGCGCTGCAAGCCGCACCGCGCCGTGGCCGCCCGGCGGAACCCAGGAATGGACATGCACAGGTTTTTTGCCCTCCTTCTGCTTTCCCTCACCCTCGTTTGCTGCATCGGCCTTCCCGCACCGGCGAAGGCCGCTGATGCCGCGTCCGCGTATGCTGCCGCCAGGAAAGAGCTGGAGTCCCTGAAGCGGGACGCCCGGCGCGGTGCCCTGCGCGAACCGTGGGAACGCGTGGTGTCCCGTTTCGACGGCGTGGTCCGGCAGCATCCCCGCTGGGCCAACGTGCCCGCCGCCATGTTCCATGGTGCGCTGGCCATGGGTGAACTGGCCAGCCGATCGTTCCGCACGGCAGACTTCGAGGACGCCGCCCGCCGCTTCGAACGGGTGGCTGCCAAATACGCCTGGCATGTGCTGGCCGACGACGCGCTGCTGCACGCGGCAGACATCCGGGGCAACCGCCTTGGCGATGTCGCGGGTTCCCGCAAGCTGCTGGATACCATCCTGACCCGTTACCCCGGTGGCGATATGGCCGACCCCGCCCGCGATCTGCTGGCGGCCCTTTCCGGCGTGCCCGGCGGAGATGCTCCTGCGGCGCCGGTGGCCGTGGGGCGGTCTGGGCGTATCGAGCAGGACGCCGACGTACCCGGCGCCAAGATTGCGGGCGATTCCGCACGGTCTTCGGGTGGCGGGGTGGCGGTGGCTTCCGCCTCGGACGGCGTTCCCGCTCCCAAGACGCCCGCCAAGGCAAAGAAAGGCGCGCGCAGCGACCCGGCCAAGGCCGCGAAGCTGTATGCAGAGGCCCGCAAGGAACTGGATGCCCTGCGTGGTGACGCAAAGCGGGCGGCCCTGCGCGAACCGTGGTTGCGGGTGATGACCCTGTACGAGGGCGCCCGGGATGCCGCGCCGGAAGGGGAACAGGCGCCCAATGCCGCCTACGGCATGGCCGTGGCGCAGGAGGAACTGGCCGCGCGCTCGTGGCGCAAGGACGATTTTCTCGCGGCGGTGACCCGCTACAATGAAGCGGCGGCCGCCTACCCGGAGGACTCGCTGGCCGATGACTGCATGCTGCGCGCCGCGCGGCTGCGGGCCACCCGCCTGGACGATGCCGACGGGGCGCACCAGTTGCTGGAAACGCAATTGCGCCGCTATCCCAAGGGCGACATGGCCGGAGAGGCCCGCGCCCTGCTGGCGGACCTGACCGCCGCGCGCGTCACCGCATCCGCCCAGCCGGGCAAGGCGGCACCCGCCGCCCCGGTGACGCCCGCCGCTCCGGTTTCCTCCGGCCAGCAGTCGGGCACCACGTCCGTGCCCGCGCGCGGGGGCAAGCCCGCCGTGTTGCGTCAGGTGTCGTGGCGGGCGGACAATGACCGGGCCACCATCACCATCGAGCTTTCGCGCGAGACGGAGTGGCGCAGCCAGTATGCCGCGCCGGACAACGGCGCGGGCCGCCCGCCGCGCCTGTACCTCGACTTTTCAGACGCCCTGCCCGATGATGCGGTGAAGCCCGGCGCCAAGGTGTCCGGGGCGTTGCTGACGCGGGTGCGCTCCGACCAGCCGTCGTCCGGCCACACCCGGGTCATCCTGGATTTCAAGGCCCTCAGGCGCTACAAGGTGCAGGCCGTGCGCAACCCGTATCGGGTGGTCATAGAGGTGGGCGCCACCGACGCGGCGCTGCCCGATGGCCAGCGGCCCGACGATTCCCGCGTGTCCGTGCCCGTGCGCGAGGCGGACAAGGCCGCGCCGTCCACCCCCCCAAAGGATCTGGTGGAGCAACTGGGCCTGACCGTGCACACCGTGCTGATCGACGCGGGCCACGGCGGCAAGGACCCCGGCGCCATGGGTAACGGCATCGTCGAGCGCAACCTGACCCTGAAGATGGCCAGGATGGTGGGCGAGCGCCTGCGCCGCATGGGCTTTTCGGTCATCTACACCCGTGACAGGGACGTGTTCGTGCCGCTGGACAAGCGCACGGCCTTCGCCAACGACAAGAAGGCCGACCTGTTCCTGTCGCTGCACGTCAACGCCAACACCGATCCGCGCATCTGCGGCTTCGAGACCTACTACCTCGACCTGGCCCGGTCGGACAGCGCCACCCGCGTGGCCGCGCGCGAAAACGCCGTCAGCGAGAAAAGCCTCAGCGACCTGCAATTCATCCTCACCGACCTCATGCTCAACGCCAAGACCCAGGAATCGCGCGACGTTGCCAACTTCGTGCAGGATTCGTCTCTCGGGCGGTTGCGGCGCGACGGTTTTCCCGCCCATGACAACGGCGTGCGCTCGGCCCCGTTCTATGTATTGATGGGGGCGCGCATGCCTTCGGTGCTGGTGGAGCTTGGCTACTGCACCAACCCCGACGAGGCCCGGCGCCTGAACTCGGAAAAGTACCTCTCCACCCTGGCCGACGGCATCGCCGAGGGCGTGGCCTCGTACAAGCGCAAACTTGCCCGTTTTTCGCAATGATGACGCACCGCTTGACGCCCCATCGACAAGGGGATAACTGACCGCGAACCCCTGCATATCGCGCCCCTTGGCGCGGCATGCGGCAGGCGCCGGAAGAACGGCGCACGCCGGGCGTCGGGCGGCGTTCGGCAACGTTCGGGGATCCCGCGAATCGGCATCCGCCGCATCGTATACCATTGCAAGCTACGCCGGTTTCCGGCTGCCACTCATCCAAGGTGTTTTCAAAGGAGTCGCTTCGCATGCGTAGAGTTCTCATCCTGGCCGCGGCCTTCGTCCTTGCCTGGACCACCGTTGCCGTTGCCGCCGACATGAAGATCGCCATCGTCAACATGCAGGCCATCGCCTCCCAGAGCGAAGCCGCGCAGGACGCCCAGAAGAAGATGAAGGCCACCTTCGGCGCCGAAAGGGACCAGTTGGAAAAGCAGGCCAACGACCTGAAGAAGAAGGCCGAGGACATGAAGGTCCAGTCTGCCGCCCTGTCCGCCGAAGCCAAGGAAGACAAGAAGGTGGAGTTCATCCGCCTGAAGCGCGACCTTGAGGACAAGACCCGCGCCTTCGCCCGCAAGGTGGAATCAGCCGAAGTGCGCGTGCGCCAGGAAATGGCCGCCATCATCCTGAAGGCCGCCAAGGAGTACGGCGAGAAGAAGGGCTACACCCTGATCCTCGACGGCGCCGCCGCTGGCGTGGTGCATGCCGACAAGGCCATCGACGTGACCAAGGAACTGCTGGAAGAAGTGAACCGCGTGTACCGCGCGGGCAAGAAGTAGCGGGGGGCCGATGGCCAGACTGCTTTCCGAGTTGGCGGGGCTGCTGGGACTCGAACTGCGCGGTGAAGACCGCTCCATCGAGGGCGTGAACACCCTCGAGGCGGCAGGCCCCGCCGAGGTGAGCTTTCTGGCGAACCCCAAGTACACACCTCTGCTGGCGTCCACCCGCGCGGGCGCGGTGATCGTGTCGGCAGAGCACGCGGACGCGGTTCCGTGTGCCCTGGTGAGCGCCAATCCGTACTTCGACTTCGGCCGCACCCTGGCCCTGTTCTCCAAGCCTCAGGGCAGCCTTTCGGGCGTGAGCGACATGGCGTTCGTGCACCCCGAGGCGGAACTGGGCGACGGCTGCACCGTCTATCCCTTTGCATTCATCGGTCCCCGTGCGCGCATCGGCGCGGGGACCGTTCTTTTTCCCGGCGCGTACGTGGGCGAGGACTGCCGCGTGGGTGCCGGGTGCCTGCTGTACCCCAACGCGGTACTGATGGCCGGGACCGAAATCGGCAACGGCTGCATCCTGCACGCCGGGGTGGTGCTGGGGGCCGACGGCTACGGCTTTGCCCGCACCGACTTCGGCATCCAGAAGATTCCGCAGGTGGGCACCGTGCGCCTTGGCAACGACGTGGAGGTGGGGGCCAATACCACCATCGACCGCTCGGTACTGGGCGTGACCACCATCGGTGACGGTACCAAGATCGACAATCTGGTGCAGATCGGCCATAACGTCGAGATGGGGCGCAACTGCCTCATCGTCGCCCAGGTGGGCATTTCCGGTTCCACCAAGGTGGGCGACGACGTGACCATGGCCGGGCAGGTGGGCGTGGCCGGGCATCTTTCCATCGGCAACGGGGTGACCCTGGGGCCAAAGTCGGGCGTGGCCAAAAGCATTCCCGACGGAGAAACCATGGGCGGCGCCCCCGCCGTGGACAAGGCCACCTACATGCGCACCCTGACCGTGATGCCCAAGCTCCCCGACATGTACAAGCGCATCGGCAAGCTCGAGAAGGAGCTTGAAGAACTGAAAAAGCTCGCCGCCAAGGAATGACATGACCGACCCCGCACAGAACATCCTCGACATCCGCCAGATTCTGGGCCTTCTGCCCCATCGCTATCCCTTCCTGCTGGTGGACAGGGTGACGGAATACGTCCCCGGCGAGTACATCAAGGGATACAAGAACGTGACCATGAACGAGCCGTTCTTCGAGGGGCACTTTCCCGGCGTGCCCGTGATGCCGGGCGTGCTGATCATGGAAGCCCTGGCCCAGGCCGGGGGCATCCTGGTGGTCAAGAGCACCGATACCCCCGTCGAGGACAAGTTGTTCCTGTTCACCGGCATCGAGTCGGTGCGTTTTCGCAAGCCGGTCTACCCCGGCGACAAGCTGGAACTGCACTGCCGCCTGCTGCGCCACAAGCTGAAGCTGTGGAAGATGGAAGGCTTCGCCTACGTGGACGGCAAGCTGGCCGCCGAGGCGGTGATGACCGCTGCCGTGACCAACAGGGAGGACATGTAGTGGCCGCGCAGGTGCATCCTTCCGCCTTCGTGCACGAGAGCGCCCTGCTTGGCGACGATGTCGTGGTTGGCCCCTGCGCCGTCATCGAAGCGGACGTGGTGATCGGGGCCGAGTCGCGCATCGACGCCTTTGCCTCGGTCAAAAGCCATACCCGCATGGGCGAGCGCAACCACATCCATTCCTATGCCTGCGTGGGCGGTGAACCGCAGGACCTGAAATTTCACGGCGAAGTCACCACCCTGGAAATGGGCGACGGCAATACCGTGCGCGAATTCGCCACGCTGCACCGGGGTACGGAGGGCGGCGGCGGGGTGACCCGCATCGGCAGCAACAACCTGCTGATGGCCTATACCCACGTGGCGCACGACTGCGTTCTGGGCAACGGCATCGTCATGTCCAACGGCGCGACCCTGGCCGGGCACGTGCACGTGGGCGACCACGTGATCCTCAGCGGCCTTTCCGCCGTGCACCAGTTCGTGCGCATCGGCGACCACGCCTTCGTGGGCGGCATGAGCGGCATCGCGCAGGACTTGCCGCCGTTCATGCTGGCCGTGGGCCACCGCGCCGGGGTGCACAGCCCCAACCTGGTGGGCCTGCGCCGCATGCAGGCCACGCGCGAGCTCATCGCCGCGCTGAAGAACGCCTACCGGCTGGTCTGGAATTCCGAGGTGCCCCGCAAGGAGGCCCTGGAACAGCTGGAATACGAGCTTGGCAACTACCCCGAAGTTCTTCTATTCGTAGAATTCATTCGCGCCAGCGAGCGCGGCATTCTGCCCGTATCGCAGGGAACGCCCGTATAGCCCGTACGGAATGCACCGGCATTCCGCCAAAGGGGGAAAGCGGGCCACGGCCCCTTTCCCCCTTCGGCGTTTCCGGGGGGCGGATGCAGCGGCCACGCCGCGCAGCACAGACCCGGCACCAGGCCCGGCGGGGCGGACGGCACACGTACGACACACACGCACCTTTGACGGCACATATCCGCACGGGAGCAGCATGAGCAACGAATCGATCGGCATCATCGCAGGCAAGGGACAGTTTCCGGCGCTGGTGGCCCGCGGCGCGCGCGCCGAGGGGCTTTCCGTCATCATGTGCGGCTTTCACGGCCACACCGACGAGACGCTGGAGCACGAGGCGGACGCCTTCGCCATGCTGCACCTGGGGCAGCTTGGCAAACTCATCGACTTCTTTCGCGACAACAACGTGCACCGCCTGTGCCTGGCCGGGGCCATCAGCAAGCCGCGCGCGCTGGACCTGCGGCCCGACCTGCGGGCGGCCAAGGTCTTGTTCCGCCTGCGGGCCAAGGGCGATGACGCCATCCTGCGCGCGGTGATCGACGAACTGGAATCGGAAGGCCTTGCCGTGGTGCAGCCCGCCTCGCTGGTGCCCGGCCTGCGCGCGCCAGAGGGCGTGCTGACCAAACGCCCGCCCAGCGACGAGGAATGGGCCGACATCCGCTACGGCTGGCCCATCGCCCACGTGCTGGGGCGGCTGGACATCGGCCAGTGCATCGTGGTCAAGCGCGGCATGACCGTGGCCGTCGAAGGCATGGAAGGCACCGATGCCACCCTGCGCCGTGGCGGCGAACTGGGCGGCGAGGGGTGCGTGGCGGTGAAGGTGGTCAAGCCCGGCCAGGACGACCGCATCGATCTTCCGGCCCTTGGCGCGGGCACCATCCGGGTGCTGGCCGACTACGGCTATACCTGCCTTGCGCTGGAAGCGGGCAAGACCCTGTTCTTCGACCGCGAGGAAAGCCTGGCCCTGGCCGACAAGCACGACATTTCGATCATCTCCATGCCGGAAGGGTTCATGGCCGGAGAGGAACCCGAAGTCGCCAACTGATCCTGCCGTTGCGTGGATACGGCGGGTTTGCAGGTTTCACCGTGTATTCGGCAGACCCCACGCGGGCCGGTTGCCCGCATACATACATGCCGCTTGAGAGGGCGGCGGAGGATACAGCGATGCGTCTTGCCCAGCGCATGGAAAGCGTGCCCCGTTCCTACATCCGCGAAATCCTGAAGGTGACGGCGCAACCGGACATCATTTCCTTTGCCGGGGGGCTGCCCCACCCCGCGTCATTCCCGGTGGAAGCGGTGGCCGATGCCGCCGCCCGCGTGCTGGAAGAGGCCGGGCCGGAAGCCCTGCAATACACCACCACCGAAGGCTTTCCGCCCCTGCGCCAGTGGATCGCCGACCGCTACAAGCGGCAGGGCATCCATGTCTCGCCCGACGACATCCTGATCACCACCGGTTCGCAGCAGGCCCTGGACCTGGTGGCCAAGGCGTGCATCGACCGGGGCGGCAAGGTGGTCATGGAGCGCCCCGGCTACCTTGGCGCCATCCAGTGTTTCGCCGTGTTCGGGCCGGATTTCGTCACCGTGCCCCTGACCCCGCGCGGGGTGGACACGAAGGCCCTGCGCACGGCGGCCAGGGATGCGCAGGTGTTCTACGCCGTGCCCAGCTTCCAGAACCCGTCCGGCATCACCTATGACGATGCGACCCGCCGCGAGGTGGCCGAGATCATGGCCGAAACCGGCTGCCTGCTGGTGGAGGACAACCCCTACGGCGAACTGCGCTTCATGGGGCAGCACCTGCCGCCGGTGCGGGCGTACGCGAGCGCGCCGTCCGTACTGCTGGGATCGTTTTCCAAGGTGGTCTCGCCGGGCCTGCGCTTGGGCTGGGTGTGTGCCCCGCAGGAGGTGCTGAACCCCATGATCACCGCCAAACAGGCCAGCGACCTGCACACCCCCGGCTTTACCCAGCGCATCCTGCACCGCTACCTGATGGACAACGACGTGGACACGCACATCGCCTCCATCCGCGCTCGCTACGGCGCCCAGCGCGACGCCATGGTGCAGGCCATCCGCCAGCATTTTCCGGAAGAGGTGGCCTGCACCGAGCCGGAAGGCGGCATGTTCCTGTGGTGTACGCTGCCGGAAGGCATTTCCGCAGAGGCGCTGTTCCACAAGGCCATCGAGCGCAAGGTGGCCTTCGTGCCGGGGCGTCCGTTCTACGTGGACGAGACCGACGACACCTTCCGCCTGAACTTCTCCAACTCCAGTCCGGAACTGATCGACGAGGGCATCGCGCGTCTTGGGCAGTGCCTGCGCGAGTATCTGGGGGGCGCGGCATAAGGGCCGTCGCCGCCGTTCCCTTCGTCTTTCGATGATGCGAAACGACAGGGGGCGCTCCACCATGATGGTGGGGCGCCCCTTTTCGCGCACGGCCTTGCACCGCAGGCGTGTTCACCGGAAGCCCGGCGTGTCTAGGCCCGGTAGAATTTCCCGGTACACGAGGTGACGTCCACGGCAATGACGGCGGTCATCTTCAGCATGCTGGGCGGGTAGCCCTTGCCGGTGTGCTGCGGGGTGTATTTCGCGACAATGGCGTCGAGCACGCGGGTTACGACGGCGGTGTCCTGCACCACCGAGGCCCGCCCCCGGATGACCACGCTTTCGTACTCGGTGTTGGTGTCGCAAGGCAGATCGGGGTGGTGGATGAGCGAAAGCATCTTGTCCACCTCGAACCCGACCTGCGGGTCGCGCCTGATGTTGTGCAGCTTCTCGCCTGCGGCCAGCCCGTGGATGTAGACGATGCCGTCCATGACGGCGAAATGGACCGGCGTGACGTACGGGCAGCCGTCGGCGCCGTTGGTGGCCAGCCTGCCCACAAGCTCCGTGTCCAGCAGGTGGGCTATCTGTTCCGGCGAGAGAGGGTGGTCTTTCATTCTTGCCTGCATGGGAACCTCCGGGTAGATATTTTCTGTCCCCACATGTAGTGCAAGTGTACTGCTTGTGGATAGGGACAGTTCCGTTTTCCGGAAGCGGACAGCCTTCGGCCCGCGCCGCCGCGCCAGAAATGCCCGCACTGGCTGCCCTTGCGCCGACATCCGCCAATTCCGTTGCCGTATGGACCGGGAGTTTTTCATGCTGCACCTGGATGCCGCCGCCGATGTGCCGCTCTACCAGCAGATATATGAACAACTGAAGGCAGACATCCTTTCCGGGGCACTGCCGCAGGGCATGCGCCTGCCGTCCATCCGTGCCCTGGCCCGTGATCTGCGCGCCGGAAAGAACACGGTGGAAAATGCCTACGCCCAGTTGGTGCTGGAAGGATACGTGTCGGTGCTGCCGCGTTCCGGGTACCGGGTAAACGTGATCCAGCGCGACCTGCATGCGCCGGAAAGCCCTGTGGCGCAAAAAGGCGGAAAGGTCGGGCATCGGGACGCGCCAGCCACCCGGCGTCCGCCGCACCATGATTTCCATTACGGCAACCTGGATGCCGCCACCTTTCCCTACGCCGTCTGGCGCAAGCTGCTGTTCGCGGTCATGGAGGACGCGCGGACCGGGCGCATCGCCTCCGACGGCATGCACGTCTATGGCGATGCCCACGGCGACCTGCGCCTGCGGGCGGAACTGGCGGCCTACCTGTACCGCAGCCGGGGGGTGCGCTGCACCGAGGACCAGGTGGTCATGTGCAGCGGTCTGCAACCGTCGATCATGGCGGTGACGCGCCTGCTGCACCACGAGCACGGGGCGGTGGCCCCGGTGGCGCAGGTCGCTCTGGAAGACCCCGCCTACAACGGGGCCAGGCGCGCCTACGAATGCTTCGGCTTTCGCACCATCCCCATCCCCGTCAACGGGGACGGCATCGACGTGGCGGCGCTGCGGGCGTCGCCCGCGCGGGTGGTGCATATTGCCCCGTCGCACCAGTTTCCCACGGGCGCCGTCATGCCCATCTGCCGCCGCATGGAAATCCTCAACTGGGCCACGGAACGCGGCGCGTGGATCGTGGAAGACGACTACGACAGCGAACTGCGCTACGACGGCAGGCCCATTCCGTCGTTGCAGTCCATCGACCGGCATGGCCGGGTCATTTACATGGGCACCTTCTCCAAAACCCTGTCGCCGGGCATGCGCATGTCGTACATGGTGCTGCCGGAACGGCTGGTGGACACGTTCCGCACGGTGTTCGCGGGGTTCCAGTGCACGGTGCCCTGGCTGGAGCAGGCCGTGCTGGCCCGCTTCATGGCTGAAGGGCACTGGGACAGGCACCTGCGGCGGATCTGCCTGGCCAAGAAGCGCAAGCACGACGTTTTCGTGGGCACGGCCACCCGCCTGATGGGCGAAGGGGTGCGCATCCACGGGCACAATGCGGGGCTGCACCTGCTGCTGGAGGTGCCCGGCGGGCCGGGCGAGGCCGCGCTGGTGGAGCGGGCGGCCATGCACGGCGTGCGGGTGTACCCGGCATCGCCGTTCTGGGCGGACGCGCGGCGGTATCCGGGCAACTGCCTGTTCATCGGGTACGGCATGCTGTCCGAGTCGGACATCGCGGCGGCCCTGGAACGATTGCGGCAGGCGTGGTTTCCGTCCATGGTATTGCGGGGTTGACGCGGCGCCCTCCGTTCGTAAGATGCGGATGCGACTCCCCGGATTTTCCGAGATTCCCGCTCCTCCGCCCGGAAGGGGCGAACGATATGCGCAGTTTCCCCAAGGAGGGCAGCATGCCCCATACAGAGCAGATATGGCGCAACGTGGACGCCGTGCGGCGTGAAGCGCCGCTGGTGCACAGCATCACCAATTTCGTGGTCATGAACGTCACCGCCAACGCGCTGCTGGCCGCCGGGGCCTCGCCCATCATGGCCCACGCGCGGGAAGAGATGGCGGAACTGGTGCATATCGTTTCCGCGCTGGTGCTGAACATCGGCACCCTGAGCGCGCCGTGGATCGACAGCATGTTTCTGGCCGGGGCCGCCGCGCGCGAGCGGGGCATACCCGTGGTGCTCGACCCGGTGGGCGCGGGCGCGTCCACCCTGCGCACCACCACCGCCGCGCAGCTCATGGAACGGGTGCGCCCGGCCATCGTGCGCGGCAACGGTTCGGAAATCATGGCGCTCGCCGGTGCGGCGGGAGCCACGCGCGGGGTGGATTCCACCCGCGACGCGCACGCCGCCGCCGATTCCGCGCGGGCCCTGTCGCGCCGCCACCACTGCGTCACCGTGGTCAGCGGCCCGGTGGACCTGATAACCGACGGTGACGAGGTGGTGCTGGTCACCGGGGGGCACGAGCTGATGCCCCGCGTCACCGGCATGGGCTGCACCGCCACGGTGCTGGTGGCCGCCCACGCCGCCGTGGCTGCCAGCCCTCTGGAAGGTGCGGTGAGCGGCATGGCCGCCATGTCCGCCGCCGGAAGCATGGCGGCGGAGCGCGCCGCCGGGCCGGGCAGCTTTGCCATGCATTTCATCGACGCCCTGTACAGCCTGTCGGAAGCGGACATCCGCGCCCGGGTGCGGGTGGCCCGCCCGTGAGCGCCTTGCGTCGGGCTGCGGATTACGGGGTGTATCTGGTCACCGACCGCGCGTTGTGCCGGGGCCGTGCCCTGCCCGACGTGGTCATGGTGGCGGTGGCGGGCGGCGTGACCATGGTGCAGTTGCGTGAAAAACACGTGGACACGCGCGAATTCGTGGAACTGGCCCGTGCGCTGAAGGCGCTGCTGGCCCCGCGCGGCGTGCCCCTGCTGATCAACGACCGGGTGGACGTGGCCCTGGCTGCCCGCGCCGATGGCGTGCACGTGGGGCAGGGCGACATGCACCCCGCCGACGTGCGTGCGTTGCTGGGGTCCGACGCCCTTGTCGGCCTGTCCGTGGAGACCATGGAGCAGGCGCGCGAGGCGGAAGCACTGGACGTGGACTATCTGGGGGTGAGCCCGGTGTTCGCCACCCCCACCAAGACGGACACCGCGCCGCCGTGGGGGCTGGATGGCCTTGCCCGGTTGCGCGCGGCCACCGGGCGGACGCTGGTGGCCATCGGCGGCATCGGCCCGGCCAACGCGGAAGATGTGTTGCGGGCAGGGGCCGACGGGCTGGCCGTGGTCTCCGCCCTGTGCGCGGCGGACGATCCGCAGCGGGCGGCGGAGGAACTGCGCGGCGCGGTGCGTACCGTCAGGGGATGGTAGGCGACCGCCCGATGTGCGGACGGATGCGCCAGACGGATGCGCCAGGCGGATGCGTCAGGCGGATGCGTCAGGCGGATGCGCCAGACGGATGCGCCAGGCGGATGCGTCAGGCGGATGCGTAAGGCGATGCACCCGTTGCGTGTGGCGGACGGGGGCGGTGCAGGCCGGGTGTGCGTGCCGGAAGGCCGGTAACTGACCGGAGGCTGGCGATTGGCCGGGCGCTGGGCGACCGGTTTTCGCCCAGGGCGGTGGAAGGGGACGCGGAACGTGCCGTCCGGCAGGTCGCCGCGAGCCGTGATGGCGGGAACAACGCAAGGAGGAGCCATGCGCATTGCCGTGGCGGCGGACGGGCCCCGGCCCGACAGCAACGTGGAGCCGGTGTTCGGCCGGGCGGAATGGTTCGTGGTGACCGATACGGAGACCGAGGGCGTCATTGCCGTGCGCAACGCGCACCGCGACGACCGCGAGAGTGCCGGGCGCTCGGTGGCGCAACTGCTGTCCGCCGCGCGGGCCACGGTGGTGCTGTGCGGCGAATGCGGCCCCAAGGCGCGGCTGGCCCTGGCCGATGCGGGCATCGAGGTGCTGGCGGCCAGCAGCGGGCTGGTCAGCGAGGCGGTGGCGCGTTACCGCGAGCTGATCGGTAACGTCCCGCAGCAGTAGCCCGGCTTTCAGGGATTTTTGCCGACAGGTGTCCGGCCTCGTCCCGATTCTGCTGGGTTGCCCGGAAGGTTCCCGGCAAGGCCTGGTGCGGACGACCGTCTACGAAAAGACAAACTGCTCCGTTTCCACGCCACCGGTGTCCACGCCGAAGGCGCGCAGCTCGTCCAGCACGTGCTGCTGCATGGGGGCGGGACCGCACAGGTAGAACGAGGCCGTGGCCGAATGCACGTGGCGGGTCAGCATCTCGCGCGAGAGGTGCCCCTTTTCGAAGAACACGGCGGGCAGTTCCGGGTCGGCGTAGTGGTGCGGATTCGTCTCTCGCGTGAGCACGTGCACCACGGTCAGGTCCAGCCGCCGGGTCATGGCTTCCAGTTCCTCGGCGGCAAAGGCGTCGCCATAGGTCTTGTTGGACCAGAACAGCACCACCCGGTTGGTCGCCTCCGCCTGGTCGAAGCTGCGCAGCACGCTGAGGAACGGCGTGATGCCCACCCCGCCCGCGATGAGCACGATCTGTTCCTGCCGTTCGATGTCGCGGCAGAACACTCCGTAAGGCCCGGCGCAATGCACCTCGTCGCCGTCGCGCAGGCCCGGCACCAGTTCCGACGTGAAATGCCCCTTGCCCCGGATGGTCAGGCGCACGGTATCACCGGGCGCGGCGGCGATGGTGAAGGGGTGGGCCTCGCTCCAGCCGTCCTCCGCCATCACGCGCAGGGTGGCGAACTGCCCCGGGCGGAAGCTGCGGAAGCGCTCGTCGTCGCCCGTGTCGATGTACACGGAGGTGGTGTTGTCGTCCTCGCGCACGGTGCGCAGGACGCGGGCCTTGCGGCCCTTCATGGTCGTGGAATCATCGCTCATGTGTCACTCCCTGGGGGGCATGCGGTGCCTGCGGTGCGCTGGCCGTTCCGTCGGTTGGCGGCCAGTCCGCAGTTTCGCCCATGGCGGGGGGCATGACAAGCAAGGCACGCGGAAAGTCCCGTAAATATCACCGCCAGACCCCGCGAAGTTCGACCGGCCCGCCCGGTCCCGGCCCGTTGCATCCCGCCATGTCCCGGCATGTCCCGGCATGTCCCGCCGCGCGGGGCGGGACGTTGCCCCGCGCCGGCTCAGCGTCCGCGCAACCCCAGTGTCTTCATGCGCGATTGCAGGGTGGTGGGCGGCAGGCCCAGCAGTTCCGCCGCCCCGCCCGGGCCGTGCACGCGCCCGCCCCCTGCCGCCAGGGCGCGTTCGATGTTGGCGCGCTGCAATGCGCGCCATTGCGCTTCGGAGATGATGCCCGTGGGGGCCGATGCGCCCGGTTGCCCTGACTCAGCAACGTCCCCGATGTCCCTTGTTCCCCAATGCATTCCGGAAGCGCCGTCCTCCTGTCCGGTCGCCTTCACCCCGCCGGGGGCTGCGGAAGGGGGCGGGCAGACCGGAGGCAGGTCCAGTACCAGCCGTCCCCCCTCGGCCATGATCACCCCGCGCTCGATGACGTTCTGCAACTCGCGCACGTTGCCCGGCCACGGGTAGGCTTGCAGTTCGGCCATCTGGCGGTGGGCGATGCGCGGCTCCGGCAGGTTCAGGCGGCGGCACGAGGCACGCACGAAGTGCCGGGCCAGCAGGGGGATGTCATCGCGTCGGGCACGCAGGGGCGGCAGGGCCACGGGGAACACGCTGAGCCGGAAGAACAGGTCCTGGCGGAAGCGCCCGCGCTCCACGTCGGCCCGCAGGTCGCGGTTGGTGGCGGCGATGATGCGCACATCCACGCTGCGGCTGCGCTCCTCCCCCACCCGTTCGAACACCCCCTCTTGCAGTACGCGCAGCAGCTTGCCCTGCAATTCCAGGGGGATTTCTCCCACCTCGTCAAGGAACAGGGTGCCGCCGTCGGCCAGTTGAAAGCGGCCCAGGCGGTCGCGCAGGGCGCCGGTGAACGCGCCTTTCACATGGCCGAAGAATTCGCTTTCGAACAGTTCGCGCGGGATGGCCGAGCAGTTCACCCGTACCAGCGGGGCGGCGGCGCGCTGGCTGCGGTCGTGAATGGCCTGGGCCACCAGTTCCTTGCCGGTGCCCGATTCTCCCAGCAGCAGCACGGTGGCGTCGGTGGGGGCCACCATGTCCACCTGGTCCAGCGCCCGGCGCAGGGGCGGGCTGTCACCCACGATGGAGTGCGGCGCACGGGCACGGCGCACCTCGCCGCGCAGGTGTTCGTTTTCCAGTTCCAGCGCCCGGCGCAGGTGCTGGATTTCCTCGAAGGAGCGGGCGTTGACCACGGCGGCGGACAGCGAATCGGCAAATATCTTGTGCATCTTGCGGTGCAGCAGCATCAGGTCGGCCAGCACCCCGCGCATGGGCCGGTCGTAGAACACGGCCATGACCCCGATCATGTTGCCCTTGAACTGCAACGGGTAGGCGGCGTAGGCGTGGATGGATTCGGCCACGGCCCAGGCCGGGCGGGGCCAGTCATCCGGCGATGCCGCCCACGTGGGCTCGCCGCGCGAGGCCACCTGCCCCACCAGCGGTTCGGACAGCGGCACCATGGCGTACGTGCCCTCGGCATGGCGCCAGTCGCGCACCGGGGTCGCGGTATGCCCGGCCACGGTCATCAGGCGCAGGATGTGCTCTCCCTCGCCGGGGCCGGAAGTGGGGGCGGATGCGGCGCCGGCGGCAGGGGGCGGCGTATCCATGAACCAGATGCACCCGCACATGACGTGCGTGCCCCGGTTGACGCGGTGGGTCAGTTCCAGCAGGCCCTCCACGGTGCGCTCCTGGGCGACGTTGAGCATCATGTCCAGAAACGGGCTGATGTCGAACTGCTGGAGCACCGAATGGGCCAGGGTGGGCTCAATGGCGTCGGGCAACGGCTGGGTGGGCGGGGTGTCCGCAGACAGGTGGGGCATGGGGACCTCGTGGCTTGCGGGGCGGGCGTCGGATTTGGCGGCGGGCGGCGTGGGGCATCGCGGCGTACAGATGTTGTCTACGATATATCGTTACGAAATTTCGTCAACAACGAAATTTCGTCAGCGGACTGCTGGCGGCTCTGCGCGACAAACCCTTGTCCGCCATGGGGCGAGCGATTGTCACACGTCTGGCACGAGTTGTGCTTTGTGACGCCATGAAAGACGGTGCTGCCGTTCTTTTCGGTGCCGAGTCCGCGCGTTCCCTCGCGCCCGGACTTATGATTCAGTCGCTTCATTTCGACAAAACCCCGGTGTTCCCCTCACCGGGGTTTTGGCATTTTCGGGGGGACGAGGAACAGCCGAGGCTTGCGGCTGCTGCCTGGAGAGCGTGAGCCAATCCGTGTGCCAATCGGTGTGCCGAGCGGAGTACCAGCCCCTGACCATATCCTGTCCAGTCCTTCGCAATCCGCCGCGAATCCGTCAACCGGCGTGCATCGGGTGACAGGCGATGCCCCGTGCAGGGCCTTTGCCGGGGCCGCCGGGCGCGGGTATTTGCGTCCGATGGCAATTGGCGTATGGGAAAGGTGTCAGTGAATGATCCCGTGTCCGATATTCTTCGGGGGTGGTTGTGTCGCAGGCGATGGGGCTGGGAATGCAGGGCGGCTGCGGTCGCGACGTGCAGGATATTGCCGAGGAGGCGGTGGCGCGGCGATTCCGGCTTTCCGGTGCGGCGCACCCGTTGCTTGCGTTGCTGCGGCGCAGGGCGGTGGAGGCGCTTGCCCAGTCCTTGCGTGCCGGTGTCTCGTGCGAGTTGCCCGCCCCGCGCATGCCCCTGCCGCCCGAAGTGATCCACGAGGCCAACAGCGGGGTGGTCCCCGGCGATCTGGACGGGCTGGCCGAGCGCGCCCGGCTGCCCGCCCTGCCTCAGGTGTTTCTGGAATTGCAGCATGCCATGGAGCGCGAGGAACCCTCGTACGAGGAACTGGCGGCCATCATTTCCAAGGACCCCCGCCTGGCCGCGTCGCTGTTGCGGCTGGTCAACGGGCCGCTGTTCGGCTTTCGGGCGCCGGTGGAAACGGTGAGCCGCGCGGTGGCGGCGGCGGGCACCCGCCGGGTGACCTCGCTGGCTCTCGGCACCTTCGTGCTGGGGCTGTTTCGCGAGCGGCCACCCCACGTGGTCAACCTGCACGATTTCTGGCTGCATTCGGTGGCCACGGCGCTCATGGCGCGGGCCTTGGCCACCCGCCTTGGCCGCGACGATCCGGAACGGTATTTCGTGGCCGGGCTGCTGCATGATATCGGCTGGCTGGCCATTTGCGCCGTGTGGCCCGCCGGGGCGGAGCGGGTGCTGGACCGCTGCCGCGATCTGGGGGAAACGCTGACCGAGGCAGAGCGGGCGGAACTGGGCATGACCCATGGCGAAATGGGCGCGGCGCTGCTGCGGCGCTGGAATCTGCCGCCCGTGCTGGTGGACGCGGTGCAGGCCCACCATGCCCCGTCCGAAGCCCCGGCCAGCGACGAGGCTCTGCTGGTGCACCTGGCCGACGAGGCGGTGAAGGCCTTCGACATCGGCGGTACCGGCGACGACTGCGTGCAACCGCTGGATGCGGACGCGTTGGCCGCGCGGTCCATTTCGGCGCACGATCTGGACGCCGCCTGCGACGTACTGCTGGAAGGGGTGGACGAGATGTATGCGGTGCTGGGGGCCGGTGCCAGGGGCTGACGCGGCACGGGGGATGCGTTGTCCCGCACCCGCCACTCCGGCTGGCAAATCCGGCTGGCTGGTCCGGCCCGCCGTATGGTTTTTCGATATCCGTCGGTAACAGATCCGCCCGTTCCCGCCCGGGGATGGGCGGATCAGCCGTTTGTGCAGACGGCGCGGATGCGCAGGGGCGCGCGCACGTCGATGTCCAGTTGTCCCGCCCCGCGGGGGGTGCCGTCCACCTCCCAGTGCAGCAGGCTGGCGCAGCCGGTGTCGGGCGGGGCCACGGTGATCCGCTGCCCCTCGAAGTAGCGTCCGGCATACTCGGTGTAGCCGGGCTCGCCGTCGATGCACACCGGGCCGGGCGCGCTTACCTGCACCTTGTGCCAGCGGGGTGCCCTCAGGTCGCGCACGGTTTCCTCCAGCACCTCGTCGGCCCGGTTGGCCAGCAGGCTGCGAGCCATGTCCACGTCGAACATGGTGTTCCCGGCCTGGCGGTCCAGTGCCTCGTATCGGTCAAACAGCCGTTCGCGGGCTGCGTCATTCAGGGTGTGGTTCAGCGCATGGGTGACGTAGCGCAGGAAGAAGTCGCGAAATTCCGGCGATTCCTGCCACAGGCGCAGGAACAGGCGCATGCGCACGGCCTTCTTTTCGTCCATGGCGTACTTCCAGCCGGGGCGCCGGTCCAGCGGGCCGCCGGGCACCAGATGCTGGAAGGCCTCGTCCAGGTCCCAGGCGATGTTGATCCAGCGCGGGTTCGGCTGGTTCTTGTCCAGCAGGAAGGCGCCCTGGTCCCAGTCGGTCTCGCCCAGATATACGGCGCCGAAGATGATGGCGCACATGCTGCGCAGATCCATGCGGCGCTCGGCCTGCTGCATGGTCAGCGGAGCGGGCAGCAGGCGGAGCCACAGGTACAGTTCGCGCAGGGCCGCGAATTCCGCCCGGTCGTTGCCCTTACGGATGGAGTAGAGCAGGAAGTTGCCGTGCCCCAGCCTGCGTTTCCAGTGGGCGTCGGCAATGTGCTCGCTGATCAGCGAAAGTCCCATGTCCTTGCCATTCACGGAGAACACGGCAGGCACGAACCGGGGTGTTTCCGCCCCCAGCATGCCCATGATGTCCAGCCCCAGCATGTTGATGAAGCCGGGGCTGGTGGTCTTTTCCTTGCGCAGCACCAAGCGTTTCAGCGTGCCTTCGGTGTCCGGAAAGAACAGGTCTGCCGGTTGGGCCGGGGCGCCGTACGCATTGCGAAAATACACGCGGTAACTGATGCCGAGATCGCGCGAGCCGCCACCGTGCAGGCGCAGCCCCACGCCGGTGGCTAGGCGTTCCTGGCCGTCGCGGTAGTAGACCAGGGCCGCAGGGCGTTCCCATTCGCGACCGCGTTCCTTGTGGTTGACGTTGATGCCGGTTTCCGGGTCGCTCAGGCTGGCCTCGTCGGTGCGCACGGCGAACACCGGCCAGCCGCTGGCCACCATGGCGGGGTCCGCATCGCGGCGGGCCTGCTCCAGCAGCGCGGCGGTGTGGGCCGTGTTTTCCGGGGCCACGGCATGCACGTCGGGCAGTCCCATTTCGGTCAGCAACTGGCGCTTGCGGGGCGAGCCCAGTGAATCCTTCCGGGTGGCCATGTCCAGCGACACGAAGCGGTACTGCCGGACGGCGGAGGTGCGCTCCAGCAGCAGCCCTGCACAGAGCAGGGCGGCAACGAACAGCGCCGCAGCCCATAACGGGATGCGGGAGGTGTGGGGCGTGCGGTCGCCGTGCGGAGGATGCGTGCCGTTCGGGCCAGTCACGCCAGACAGGCCAGTCCCGCCAGTCCCGCCAGTCTCGCCAGACGGGCCAGACGGGCCAGACGGGCCGACGCGGGTGGCTGGTGCTGGCGGCGCAGCGCCGTCCCCCTGCGGCGGGCTACTGGGCCGCGTGGTCGAAATAGACATTGATTTCGGCGCTGGGGGCAAGCCCGCTGGCCAGCGTGGTCAGGCGCTGCACCAGGGTTTCGTCGGACCGGGCGAAGGTGGCGATGATGGTGCGCCGTTCGCCGTCGCCCGAAATGCTGGCCACGGTCAGTTCCGGCAGGCTGTCGCGCAGGGCGGGCAGCAGGGCCGCGTCGGCCTCGCGCTCCGTGGCCGGATAGGCGATGACCGCCGTGCCGCTGCGCCGGGCCACCCGGCCGCGCCGGAAGCTGTGCACCACCACCAGCCCGGCGGTGATCACGCCCAGGAACAGCGCCAGGATGACGATGTTCAGGGTGGCGCAGCAGATGGCCGTGGCGATGTTGACCATGATGAAGCCCACCTCTTCCGGTTCCTTGATGGGGGTACGGAAGCGGATGATGGACAGGGCGCCCAGCAGGCCCAGCGACAGCGGCAGCGAGAACTGCACGCAGATGAAGATGGCGGTGATGGACGGCCCCAGCAGCAGGAAGCTGCGGTGCACCAGGCTGCCCGTGCCCCGGCTTTCGTAGAACCGCGAATACAGCAGCGCGGTGTACTGCGAGGTGAGCAGGGAGATGATCAGGGCCAGCAGGAAGGTGCCCGCGCCGATGTCCGCCGCCTGCTTGGAGCCGAAGCCGGTGACGGAAACCAGCGCCTGGTAGGAGCTGCCGAGAACGTCGAAGAGTGATTCAACCATGGGGATGAAAGCCTCGTGGGATAGGGGTCCGTTGCCCGCAGGGGCAGGTCAGTTCGTTGCGCATACGGCGCGGATGTGCATGGCGGAGTGCACGGGCAGGTCCAGCGTGCGCCCTTCATGGCGGGCGCCGTCCACCTCCCAGTGCAGCAGCCGGGCGCAGCCTTCGTCGGGCGGGGTCACGGTGATCCGCTGCCCCTCGAAATAACGACCGGTATAGTTGGTGTAGCCGGGCTCACCGTCGATGCGCACCGCGCCCGGCGCATCGACGCGTACCGTGAACCAGCGGGGTGCATTCAGGTCGCGCACGGTTTCCTCCAGCACTTCCTCTGCCCGGTTGGCCAGCATGCGGCGGGCCAGGGCAAGGTCGAACAGGGTGTCGCCAGCCAGACGGTCCATGTCTTCGTATCGGGCAAACAGCCGCTCGCGCGACGCGTCGTTCAGGGTGTGGTTCAGCGCGTGGGTGACGTAGTTCAGGAAATAGTCCTTGAATTCCGGAGATTCCTTCCACAACCGCAGGAACAGCCCCATGCGCACGGCCCTGTCCTCGTCGAAGGCGAACTTCCATCCGGGACGCTGTTCCAGCGGCTGGCCGGGGGTGATGTTCTGGAATGCCTGGTCGAGGTCGAACACGATGTGCGTCCAGCGCGGTTGGGGCTGCGACCTGTCGAGCAGGCAGGCCCCCTGGTTCCAGTCGTTCACCGACAGGTATACGGCGCCGAAAATGATGGCACACATGCTGCGCAGGTCCATGCGGCGTTCGGCCTGGCGCATGGTGAGCGGCGCGGGGACGTACCGTGCCCACAGCGACAGGGTGCGCATGGCGGCAAATTCCTGGCGACCGTTGTTGTTGCTACCCCGATTGTTGTTGAAGGAAAAGAGCAGGAAGTTGTCGTGCCCGAGCTTTTGCTTCCAGGGGTTGACGGAGATGTGCTCCGAAAGCAGCGACAGCCCCATGTCCTTGCCGTTCAGGGTGTAGACCACCGGAGAGTAGTCGGGCGTCTGCGCGCCCAGAAGGCCCATGACGTCCAACCCCAGCATGTTGACGAAGCCGGGAACGGTGGTCTTTTCCTTGCGCAGCACCAGTCGGCGGACGAAACCGTGGGCATCGGGAAAGAACAGGTCGGCCGGAAGTTCCACCTCTCCATAGGACTTGCGGAAGTACAGGCGGTAGGAGATGCCCTGGGCCCGCGAGCCGCCGCCGTGAAGGCGCAACCCCGCACCGGTGGCCAGGCGTTCCTGCCCGTCTCGATAGTAGACCACGGCGGCCGGGCGCTCCCATTCCCTGCCCCGTTGCCCGGGGTTGGCGACGATGCCGGATTCCGGGTCGTACAGGCTGGCGTGGTCGGTGCGGATGGCGAGTACCGGCCAGCCGCTGGCCACCAGGGCGGGGTCCGCATCGCGGCGGGCCTGTTCCACCAGCTCAGAGGTGTGGTGCGTGTTTTCCGGGGCCACGGCGTGCACGTCGGGCAGGCCCATTTCGGCCAGCAGGTGCCGCTTGCGGGGAGAGCCCAGCGCGTCCTTCTTGGTGGCCATGTCCAGCGACACGAAGCGGTACTGCCGGACGGCGGAGGTGTGCTCCAGCAGCAGCCCGGCGCAGAGCAGGGCGGCAACGAACAGTGTCGCCGCCCACAGTGAGATGCGGGGAATGCGTGGGGCTTGGGGCACGCGGGAAGGGCCGGATGGCGGCGCAGCGCCGTCCCCCTGCGGCGGGCTACTGGGCCGCGTGGTCGAAATAGACATTGATTTCGGCGCTGGGGGCAAGCCCGCTGGCCAGCGTGGTCAGGCGCTGCACCAGGGTTTCGTCGGACCGGGCGAAGGTGGCGATGATGGTGCGCCGTTCGCCGTCGCCCGAAATGCTGGCCACGGTCAGTTCCGGCAGGCTGTCGCGCAGGGCGGGCAGCAGGGCCGCGTCGGCCTCGCGCTCCGTGGCCGGATAGGCGATGACCGCCGTGCCGCTGCGCCGGGCCACCCGGCCGCGCCGGAAGCTGTGCACCACCACCAGCCCGGCGGTGATCACGCCCAGGAACAGCGCCAGGATGACGATGTTCAGGGTGGCGCAGCAGATGGCCGTGGCGATGTTGACCATGATGAAGCCCACCTCTTCCGGTTCCTTGATGGGGGTACGGAAGCGGATGATGGACAGGGCGCCCAGCAGGCCCAGCGACAGCGGCAGCGAGAACTGCACGCAGATGAAGATGGCGGTGATGGACGGCCCCAGCAGCAGGAAGCTGCGGTGCACCAGGCTGCCCGTGCCCCGGCTTTCGTAGAACCGCGAATACAGCAGCGCGGTGTACTGCGAGGTGAGCAGGGAGATGATCAGGGCCAGCAGGAAGGTGCCCGCGCCGATGTCCGCCGCCTGCTTGGAGCCGAAGCCGGTGACGGAAACCAGCGCCTGGTAGGAACTGCCGAGAACGTCGAAGAGTGATTCAACCATGGGGATGCCTTGTCCGGTGGGAGTCTTGCCCGGCGTGTTGGGGGCGTCCGGGAACGTGGGGGCGGAGTCTGTGCCGACAGGTATTGGCCTGTTCAGTGGTGCCGCGTTACGCGCGCGCGGTTGGTGCGCGGTGCCGGGTGGGGCGCCAGGAGCAGCATCCGCACGGCACGGGACGGGCCGGCATCAGGCCTGGCCGGGGGGCGGCCCGGCAGGCGCGAAACAGGTGTATCCGCCAGGCACGCCGGTGGAGCAGAACAGCATGTCGTGGCATGCGAGGTACTTGGAAAATGTTTCCCGCCGGAAGTGGAAGGTGCTCACGGCATGCAGCGAACGCGGCATTTCGCGCAGGCCGCCCTTTACCTCCAGCACGGCCACGGGCAGGGGCGTGGGATTGTGCCGGGCAATGAAGGCCGGGTTGGTGCGGGGGACGTGAATGCCCGTGTCCACGGCGATGCGTGCCCCGGTTGCCGGATCGATGAAGCGGTGGCGGGTGTAGCGCAGGATGAACATGGGAAAGATGGGGCGGGGAAAGGGAATGCCCGCTTCGGCCAGATGCTCGGGCAGGCGGCACAGCGCGGGATCCGTCAGTGGGGTGTTCCACAGGGTGGCCCCGTCCAGAGGGAGCAGCACGCGGGCCTTGTCGCGCGCGGCGCCTTCCTTGCGCTTGGCCTCAAGAAACACGGCGCGCTCCATGACCGAGCCCCGCACGGCGCCATACCAGCGGCAGCGTATCTTGGTCTTCAGGTAGTCGCTGTTGCGCTTTTCTTCCAGCAGGTCCCGTTCGGGCGTGTCGTAGTAAAGCGAAAAGACATCCGCCGCCGGAAACGCGGGGTCGGGACGGCACACCGCGCCCAGAAGGTCCACGACCGCACGGGCGAAGGCCGGGGCGAAGGTGTATTTTATCTCGTTGCTCACGATGGGAACCGCCGCGGATGCGAGAGGATGATGGTGCCGGAGCGTGTTGTCGTGCCCATGTTTACAGGCGCTGCATGCGGGTCGAAAGGTTGGCGCGGCTCCGGACCGTGACGCACCCGTGTTACGGGATATCGTGCGGAAAGTCCATTTTGGCGCGCGGCGGGGGCATGCGCGGTGTCCCGTGCGCGGCGTGGAGACGCAAAGCTCGTTCCGAACGTCGGAATTGCCGCTATGGACTCTCTTGCGTCGCTGCCCGCAGTGATGAGGTCGATGCGGTGATGTGCTGCACGAGCCGTTCGTTATCACTGTGGCGGCGCACCTGCATTCTCAGGTAGCCTGGGGGCATGCCGGGGATGTTGTCGCAGGACCGTATCAGCATGCCGTGGCGCAACAGTTCGCGGCGCACCGCTTCCGCCGTGATGCCGCTGCGCAGCAACTCTCCATTCAGGCGGCAGGTTGCGAAGCTGGGTCCGGCACCGATCGTGCGGGGGGCGAAGACGCCCGACCGGCGCAGCCCGTCGAGCAGCGCGGCGCGGTCGGCGCGCAAGGTGCCAAGGTGCGCCCGGTAATCCGGCAGGGCGTGCAGAAAGCGCCTGCCCATGGCCTCGGCAAACGGGGACACCATCCACGGCGGACGCCGGGACTGCAAGAGGTCAAGCCGGTTTTCCGGGCCAGTCAGATAGCCCAGGCGTATCCCCGTGCAATGGAAGAACTTGGTGAAGCTGTGCAGGCACAGCAGCGTGCCGCCTGCCGAGGAGGGCGGACACGCCGGGGCAAGGGCCACGTGGCGGTGGGCGGCATGTTCCGGCGTATCCCACAGGAAATCGCGGTAGGTCAGGTCGGCCAGCACGGTGCGGAAGCCGGAGCGGAACAGGGCGGCCACCAGGGCGGGCAGGTCGGGCGCGGTAACCGGGCAGGGGTTGCCCGGCGAACAGAGCACCACAAGTTCGTCGTCCGTATCGGTTGTGACCGCGGCCCGGAAGTCCGGCGGGGGGGCGTCCAGCGCGCATGCGGGGTCGGCGTGCAGCACCCGCCACGGTATGGCGTGGGCCTCGCAGGCGCGGGCGTATTCGGAAAAGGTGGGCCCCAGCAGTGTGACCCGGCGGGGGCGCAGCACGCGCAGGATCAGCCAGATGAGTTCGGACGAGCCGTTGCCCACCATGATGTTGTCGGGGGCAAACCCCTCGTGGGCGGCCAGGTCCTCGCGCAGGGCGGTGCTGGAGCTGTCCGGGTAGTGCTCGAAGGGGTGGGGCAGCGCCTCGACCAGGGTGCGGGTCAGTTCGCGCACATGGGCGAAGCCGTTACTGCTGTGATCCGTGATGCACTCCGGCTCCATGCCCAGTTCGCGGGCCACGCGGTAGATTTCGCCGCCGTGCGTGCCCTGCTCCGGAGCGGAATCACGAGGCACGGCGGGCCGCAGTGCGGGCGCGGCATGGGGGGGCGGTCCGGCATCAGACATCGGACAGTCCACGGCGTTGCAGCAGCGTGCGGTACAGCGCCTCGAAACGGGTGATGCGCGCCTCCGTGGAAAAGTCCGGCGCGATGGCGCGGCTGGCCTCGGCCCAGGTGGCGCGCAACTGGGCATCGCCCATGGCCGTAGCCAGTGCATCTGCCAGCGCGGGCACATCGCCGGGGGGCACCAGCAGGCCGTTGCCCCGCACCAGTTCGGGCACGCCGCCCACCTGCGAGGCGATGACCGGCAGGCCGGAGCAGATGGCCTCCAGCAGGGTGTTGGGCATGGATTCGGACAGTGAGGGCAGCACGAAGGCGTCGAGCAGTTGCAGGTAGTCGGCCACGCAGTTGCTGTGCTCCACCAGCCGGACGCGGTCCGTGATGCCCAGTTCTGCGCACAGCGGTTGCCATCGGCCGGGAGTGACCCCCACCACGACCAGATGCGGGGTGCCGCTGGCGTCCGCCGCCCGGCCCTGCTCGCATGCCAGCGCAAAGGCTCGCAGCAGCGGGGCTACGCCCTTCACGTCCTTGTCTCCGGCCACGCAGCCCAGCAGTGTGGCGTCTGCGGGCAGGTCCAGTTCCGCGCGCACGGCGTCCGCCCCGCGACGCGAAACGAGCCGCGCGGCAGGAATGCCGTTGTGGATGACCGCAAGGCGCCGTGCACCCACGCCCATGCCGCGCAGCACCTTGGCGCAGGCGTGCGAATTGGCCACAAAGGCGTCCAGCCCCGGCGACCAGTAGGTCAGCGGGTTGCCGGGGCGGTAGACCACCCCCCGGTAGCCCACGCAGACCACGCCGCGCCGCCGCCAGAACAGCCCGTGCCAGGCCAGGCGCTTCACCGCCTTGTTGTGGAAGGCCTGCACGATGCAGGGGCCGTGGCCCGGCGCGGGCATGGCCGCCTCCAGCGCGTCCTTCCACCTGCCGGGCGATTCGGGCAGGTCGGCCCAGGGCATGGTGTCCGACAGGGTGCGCAGCGTTGAACCGGACGGGGTGAAGAAGGTAACCTGATGGCCGCGTCCGATCAGCCCTTCGGCAAGGTACAGGGCCTGGCGGGCGCCGCCACTGCGGGTGGAAGACGAGGTGACGAGAAGTATGCGCATTTACGTGCGGGGGGTGGGGTGTTGCAACAGGCGGTGGTACAGGGCGCGGGTGCGGTCGGCCATGGCCTGGATGGAAAAGTGTGCGCGCAGCCGGGCCGGGTCGGGGCGCGGGGCGGCCAGTGCGGCGGCCAGTTCGTGTGCGGGGTCGCAGCCTTCGGTGATGAAGCGGAAACCGTCGTACCATTCGGCCATTTCTTCCAGCGTGTCGGTGCGGATGGCCACGATGGGCATGCCGAACGAGGCCGCTTCCAGCACCGCACCGGGCATGCCTTCGGACCCTGGAGGAGACGTGAAGAGGAACGCGTCGAATATGTTGTAGTAGTCGCCGGGGTACGGGGTTTCGCCGGGAAAGATGACCTTGTCGGCTATGCCCAACTCGGCTGCCTGGCGACGCAGACCATCGGCATGGCCCGCCTCTCCCCCCACGATGACGAAGACCATGTCCGGGTCCAGGGCCAAGGCTCTGGCGGCCATGGACAGCAGCATGTCCAGCCGTTTGCAGCCGGTGATGCGTCCCACGTTGCCGATGACTCGTGCCCGTGCGGGGATGCCCAGCTCGGCCCGCAGTTGCCGGGCGTTCTTGCGCGGGGCCAACGCCGAAAAGTCCACCCCGTTGTGCAGTACCTCGAACTTGGGGGCCGCAAGGGGCATCTGGGCCGCAAAGTAGTCGCGGCTCTCGCGGGAGACATGCAGCACCCTTGTGGACAGGGCGCTGTGGATGAGCATCTCTTCGATGCGCTGTTTGGCGCGGTGGGCGGGATTATCGTACCAGTGGCTCTTCAGGGTGTGGATTTGCCCGATGCGAACGGGCGTGCCCGCCAGCGCCCCGGCCAGTGCCCCGGTGACGTTGGCGGAAAAGGAGTGGTTGTGCAGCACTGAAACGCCGTGCCCGCGCAGCAGTCGCGCCAGTCGGACGATGCCCGTGGGACTCCATTTGGTGGGTATGGGCAGATGGTGCACCCGCACGCCCTTGTCGGCCAGTTCCTGCGCGAAGGCCCCCGGCGTGCGGTAGGTGACCACATGCATCTCGAATTCGTCGAGCAGCAGGGGCAGCACGGCCCGCAGGCGTGAGGCAACGCCGCCGTAGTGCAGGCTGTTGGTGAGGCGGAAGACGACGGGGCGCGTGTGCATGGTCGGAATGTTCATGATGGTGTTGGTGAAGTGGGGCATGCGGTCCGGTGTGCCGGGGAAGGGGAACACGCCGCTGGTCCATCCAGCCGGTCCTCCGGCACGGACGCGCGAGCATGCAGGCTGGCCTGTCACAGGCAATGGGCGGAGGCGGGCCGGATCGGGCGGAACAACAGGATCGAGTCGCCATGATTGGGTCGCCATGATCGGGTCGCCCTTTCCGCCCAGCGAGGTGCAAGCACCACATATGCCCGCGCGCGGCCCTTTCAGCGGGCGGGCTCGGTCAACTGGTCCGCTTGATCAGTCCGGCCAACCATGCTTCCAGTTCGTGGGCCTTGGCGTCAAGCTCGCAGTGGGCGGCGCAGGCCCGGCGTGCGGCGCGCTTCATTTCCAGCAATTGCTCATCCGGCAGGGTCAGCGCCTTGCGCAACATGTCCGCGAATTCCGCCGGTCCGGCGGCATAGGGCAGCAGCCAGGGGGTCAGCTCCGGTGTGTACACCTCGCGCACGCCGCCCACGTCGCGGGCCACGGGCAGCAGCCCCTGGGCCAGTGCCTCTTGCAGGGTATTGGGCAGTCCTTCGCTGAGCGAGGCCAGCAGGAACACGTCGGCGCGTTCCAGCAGTTCCGGCACCCTGGTGGTGAAGCCGTGCCACCGGATGCGCTCGGCAATGCCCAGCGAGGCGGCAAGCTCCTTCAGGTGGGGTTCGTGCGAGCCGGTGCCCGCCACATCCAGTTCGAAAGGAATGTCCAGGCTGGCCAGGGCGCGCAGCAGCGTTTCGTGCCCCTTGTCGGGATTCAGCTGCTGGGTGGCCACCAGCCGCCGGGGCGTGGAGACGGACAGGGGGCCGGTGGCCACCCGCTTGGCGGTGAGCACCACGTGCAGGTCCTCTGCCCTCAGGTACGGCAGGCTGGTCAGGAACCCGTCGGCTATGTACTGGCACGAGCAGAGGAACTTCGGGGCGATCCAGGCGTGCAGCAGGCGCGTCTTGAGGCGGTGGGGGATGTCGCCGGGCAGGCCGATCTGCTGGATCACGGGAATGTTCAGCAGCCGGGCGGCAACCCCGGCGGTGGCAAGGTCCTTGCCGATGTTGAGGATCACCACGTCGGTGCGATGTTTGCTGAATTGGCGGTGGAACCAGGCGATGGAGGCCGGATTGAGGTCGAAGCCGAAGTTTGCGGCCTCGCCATGCCCCATGCGTCGTCTGGCCTCGTCCACGAAGTCCTGCTGCCGTCCGTAGACGCGCACGTCATGCCCGTAGGCGGACAGGCGCTCGGCGAAATCGAGGATCCAGGTCTTCACCCCGCCCCATTTGCGGGTGCTGTTGACGAAAGCGATGTTCATGAATTGTTCCGGGTTTCGTGGATGGAGGTTTCCACGGGTGAGGCAAGGGAGGTGTCGGTATTGGTTTCGGCGTTGATGACGGTGCCGATCATCACGCCCAGATGCCCCATGGATACGGCCATCCACCACGTACGCAGAAAGTCGTGCGCGAACAGCGCCTCGACCAGGTAGCACAGCCACCCGGCCAGGAAGAACGCGGCCATGGTCCACATGTCGTACGGCGCGCCGGAACGCGGAACGTTGCGGTGTACCCGCCGCAGCCCCCAGGCCAGCATGCCCAACAGGAAGGTCATGGCGATGGCGAAGCCCACCGCGCCGGTGTCCACCAGAAACTGGATGTACACCGAGTGCGGGTGCTGGATGTGCGGCGAATTGATGACCGGTTGCAGCTCCAACGCCTTGAACGCCGGGCCGAACATGCCCATGCCCCATCCGGTCAGGGGGCGGGCCTGGATGACTTCCCAGGCCATGCGCCACAGCTCGATGCGGCCATCGCGCATGGCGGTTTCCAGGGTGATGCGCTGCGGGCCGAACAACATGGCCAGAATACCGATGCCTGCGGGCACCAGCAAATATACGGGCTTCGGGCGCGTGAACAGGTACCACAGCAGGAACAGGGCGGCGGCAACCCCCAGGTAGCCGCTGCGGGCCTGGGCGAATATCAAAAGGTGGACGCCCGGTGCCAGTATCAGCGCGGTGACGGCGGCCCTGCGCCATGCGGAACGGGTTTGGGGCTGCATGGCCCACAGGCCGAGGGCGGGTATCAGGACGAGCGCCATGTAGTCCCCCACGCGATAGGTGGACATGGAGCCGGTGAGCCGCCCGAATATGACGGCGGTGCCGTTGATGAGGTCTTGGCCGGTAAGCTGCTGATAGATGCCGTCCAGTCCCTCGTAGACGCACACGATGGCAAAAGCCCAGACCAGGCGGCGCATGTCGCGCATGTCCCGCGCGCATTCCATGGCCACGAAGGGCAGGGCGAACCCCTTCCAGACGTTGGGCAGCACGTAGACAAGGCTCTGGCGCGGGTCCAGCGACAGGGCCGTCTTCACGCAGATGAGCCCGTAGAAGACCACGAACAGCCACTTGAGCGGAAAACGGCGCAGGGTGGACTGTCGATACCCCCAGTAATGATAGGCGAGCAGGGCGGCCAGGCTGAGGATGGGGCCGGTCTCGCGGAATGCCTGCCCCAGCGGAAAGGTGACGATGGACAGCCAGAACAGCCAGAAGAGGGCCGTGCGTGCCCATTCCGCCTTCTGCGGGGCGGATGCGGAACGGAATGTTGCGGCTGCGGTGGTGATACGATGGCGGATGTCTGTCATGTGAACCCCGTGCATGGGCCTGTCGTCAGGGCGTGACGCGCCGCAGCGCACCCTGCATGCGTGCCGGAAGGCGTCAGCGGATGCTTCCGGCCAGCAGGTCGGCATAGAAGGCCAGCAGGCGCTCCGCGTAGCGCGGCATGGTGAGCGGTTCGATCACCCGGTGCGCGGCTTCGGAAAGCCGTGCCCGCAAGGCGTCGTCGCGCAGGATGGAAAGCAGTTTGGCCGCGATGTCGCCGGGTTCGGTTTCGCATACCAGCGAGGCTTCGGCCGCCACCTCCAGCGAGGGAACGTGGCGCGAGACCACGCACGGCAGGCCGCAGTACAGGGCTTCCATCTGGGCGATGGGAAAGCCTTCGAAATCCGAGGGCATGGCGAAAATGTCCGCTGCCCGGAAAAAGGCCGCCACGTCCTGGCGGAACCCCGTGAGCACCACGTGCCCGTCAAGGCCCAGGCTGTCCCGCAGCGCTTCCAGGCGGGCCCGCTCCACCCCTTCGCCCACCAGCACCAGTGATGCAGGCATTTGCTGGTCGTGCAGGATGCGCACGGCCCGGATGAGCAGATCCAGGTTCTTCTGTCGCACGTACCGGCCCACCGAAAGAATGACCGGGCCCGAGACGCCGTAGGCGGCCTTCAGGTCCAGCGGCGGCATGTCGCAACGTCTGGGGTCGATGGCGTTGTAGAAGACCTGCACTGGCCTGCCCGCGCGATTGTGGTCGGCGGTAACCACTTCGGCCACGGCCTTGGAGACCGCGAGGTACGCGGTGGTGGCGTACGAGAGCAGCTTGTCGGAAAGCCTGCGGTGCAGCCGTTTTTCGCGCTTGACGTTATGCAGGTGGGTGACCACGGGAATTCCCAGGCCCAGCGCGGCAAGGCGCCCGTGGTGGTTGGCGCTGATGTGCATGGTGTGGATGATGTCGGGCGCGTAGTCGCGCAGCATGCCGCGCAGGCGCAGCGTGGTGTCCAGCCTGTGCGAGGCGATGGCGCGGATGCCGGAACCCACGGACCGCACGTCGAGCCCCTGTTCCACGAAGCGGCCATGCATGTCGCCGGTGCCGGACAGGTTGAAGATGCGCGCCTCGGCAAGGCCGCTGCGGCGGTACTCCGCCGCAAGGTCGCACAACCAGGTTTCCACGCCGCCGAAGGGCAACCCTCCGACGAGATAGGCTATCTTCATCCTGATGCTTCCGGCTGATGGTTCCGGGGCGTTGGGGCGCGTCCGGTTTGCGCCTCCGGTCCGCGCGACCGGCAAGAATTTGGTCGGCACGCCAGGCACCGCGCCACGCTGGCGCCTTGAGGCGGCGTTTGCGCGCCCCGTTTCGCGCGGGGGGGGCGAATGCTGAAAGCTCCTACCTGCAGCCCGCCGCATGGTCAAGGATTACCAAGGCGCAAGGGGCGCGGAGAGCCGTGGTGTAGCCGTTGCCGAACGTCTTGCGGCGCGGAATCGGCCACCTGGGCGAACGCGCACGCTTCCTCGTATCCGCCGCGATTGGTCGCCATCGGGCGCAATCGGCGCCACTCGTGTTCCCTCGGTTGATAAAGCTTAAGGTTGCGGGTACAAGGATTCAATGTCCGCCCGGCGCATACTATTCCTCGCTCCGGCCACCGCCGTGACCCGAATCTTCCCCAAGCTGCGCGATGCGGGATTCGAGGTCGGCATAGCCGAGAACCTCAAGGGTGCCTCCGCCTTCATCCGCAAGTCGGGCCCGGCCGTGATCTTTTCGCGGCCCAGCCTGCCCGGATACAAGGTGGACGACCTGCTTGCCGTGGGCGCGGACGACCCCGCCTTTCCTCCCGTCATCGTGTTTGCCGAAAAGGGCTCGGCGGAAGAGGCCGAACGCTGCATGTCGCTGGGCGCGCGTGACTACTGGCTGGAACCGCTGCTGTTCGAGAAGGTGGTGGCAGCGCTGCCCGCGCCGCGCCGCGCTGCCGCGCCGGTGCCTCCTTCGTCCACCCTGGGTGGACGCACGCCCGAGCAGCGCCCCGGCGTCCCCCGCATCGTGGGCGACCATCCCGCCGTGCGCCGCGTGCTGGCGCTGGCCCGTCAGGTGGCCCCTTCGCGCGCCACGGTGCTCATTTCCGGCGAATCGGGCACCGGCAAGGAAATGTTCGCGCGCTTCCTGCACGGCTGGAGCGACCGGGCCGAAGGCCCCTTCGTGGCCGTGAACTGCGCCGCCCTGCCGGAACACCTGCTGGAAAGCGAGCTGTTCGGCCACGAGAAGGGCTCCTTCACCGGAGCCATTGCCCGCAAGCTGGGCAAGTTCGAGCTGGCGAGCGGCGGCACCATCCTGCTCGACGAAATTTCCGAGATGGACCTTGGCCTGCAAGCCAAGCTGCTGCGCGTGTTGCAGGAGGGCGAGGTAGACCGCGTGGGCGGCACCGAAACCGTGAAGGTGGACGTGCGCGTACTGGCCACCACCAACCGCGATCTGGATGACTGGGCGAAGCAGGGCAAGTTCCGGCAGGATCTGTTCTTTCGCCTGAACGTCATTCCCCTGCGCCTGCCCGCCCTGCGCGAGCGCGGCGACGACGTGATTGTGCTTGCCCGGCATTTCGCGGCCACCTACGTGCGCGAGTACGGCCTTGCCCCCGTAGAGTTTTCGCCCGAGGCCGAGGAGTGGCTGCAACACTACGACTGGCCGGGCAACGTGCGCGAGTTGCAGAACCTGATGGAACGCGCCGTGCTGCTGGCCGGGGGGCGGCCCATCACCACCCGGCATTTTCTGCTCGACCCCGACACCTGGCCGCTGTTCGACGAGGGTGACCTGTTCCCCGGCTCCGAGGGGGATATCGCCCCGACTGGGGCAGGGGCGGAAGGCGCCTCGGGCATGTCCGGTGGCACCTTGTCCGGTGGCTCCTTGTCCGGCGGGTTCACGGCGGATGGTGGTCCGGCTGGCGGTTCCAACGGCGGCGGCTCCTTCCCCGGCGGGGTCATCCCGCTGCACGAGATGGAGCGCATCATGATCCTGAAGGGGCTGGAGGTCACCTCCGGCAACCGTACCCAAGCGGCGGAACTGCTGGGTATCTCGGTGCGCACCCTGCGCAACAAGCTCAACGAATACCGCGGAATGGGCATAGAAGTGGCCTGACGCCCCTTGCGGGCCGCGGTGATGTGCACTACACCGGACAAGCCGCCCGGAACCCCACGCGCGGGTTCGCGGGCGGTTGCGGCATGTGGCCCCGGCATCGCGGGCCGCCGTGCGGCACGTTCCGCACGGTGCCTGTCGCATCGCCAGATGTTTTGCCGGCTGTTCAGCCTGACGTTTCGCGGGTTCCGGATCGCAACCGGATCGCACCGGCCCGCAACCATACGATGCACCGTGTCCCAGGGACCTTCGGCCCGCCGGACGAATCAGCTTACGGGCGGCGCGGGCGCGCACGCCATACCGGCAACGCCGAATCCACGAGGGGTAGCATGTCCATGAACCTTACGCAGAAGATCATCGCGGCGCATCTCGTCAGCGGCGAGATGGCCCCGGGGGCCGAAATCGGCCTGCGCATCGACCAGACCCTGACCCAGGACGCCACCGGCACCATGGCCTACCTGCAATTCGAGGCCATGGGCGTTGACCGCGTGCGCACCGACCTTTCGGTGAGCTACGTGGACCACAACACCCTGCAAATGGGTTTCCGCAACCCGGACGACCACCGCTTCCTGCGCACCGTGGCCGCCAGGCACGGCGTGATCTTTTCGCCCCCCGGCACCGGCATCTGTCACCAGTTGCATCTGGAAAATTTCGCGCTGCCCGGCGCAACGCTTGTCGGCTCCGACAGCCACACCCCCACGGCGGGCGGCATCGGCAGCCTGGCCATGGGCGCGGGCGGCCTTTCCGTGGCCCTGGCCATGGCGGGCGAAGCGTACTTCATCTCCATGCCCCGCGTGGTCAAGGTGCGCCTGGAAGGCCGCCTGACCGGCTGGGCCTCCGCCAAGGACGTCATCCTGCACCTGCTCGGCCTGCTCACGGTCAAGGGCGGGGTGGGCAAGGTGTTCGAGTTCGCCGGGCCGGGCGTGGCCACCCTGAGCGTGCCCGAGCGCGCGGTGATCACCAACATGGGCGCGGAACTGGGGGCCACGGCCTCCCTCTTCCCCAGCGACGAACGCACCCGCTCCTTCCTGGCCTCCATGGACCGCGAGGGCGACTGGAAGGAACTCTGCGCTGACGCGGATGCCACGTACGACGACGAGATCGTCATCGATCTTTCCGCGCTGGTGCCGTTGGTGGCCCAGCCGCACATGCCCGACCGGGTGGTGCCCGTGGCCGAACTGGCGGGCCTTTCGGTGGACCAGGTGGCCATTGGCTCGTGCACCAACTCGTCCTATGCCGACATGCGCATGGTGGCAGAGGTGCTGCGCGGCAAGCTGGTGAACGTGGGCACCGACACCATGGTCTCGCCCGGCTCCAAGCAGGTGCTGAAGATGCTGGCCGCCGAAGGGCTGGTGGAACCGCTGCTGGACGCGGGCGTGCGCATCCTTGAATGTTCGTGCGGCCCGTGCATCGGCATGGGCGGCTCGCCCGTGTCGGGCGGGGTCAGCGTGCGCACCTTCAACCGCAACTTCGAAGGCCGCAGCGGCACCAAGGACGCCAAGGTGTACCTGGTCTCGCCGCTTACCGCCGCCATGGCCGCACTGAACGGGCAGTTCACCGATCCGGCCACCTGGGGCACCCCCCCGGCCCAGCCGGAACTGCCGGCAAAGGCCCCTTCCATCCGCCATCTGTTCGCCTTCCCGCCCAAGGACGGCAGCGGCGTGGAAGTGCTGCGCGGGCCCAACATCGTGGCGCTGGAGCAGTTCACGCCCATGGACGACACGGTGACGGCACCGGTGGTCATCAAGCTGGGCGACGACATCACCACCGACCACATCATGCCCGCCGGGGCGGAGATCACCTCGTTGCGCTCCAACGTGCCCGCCATCGCGCAGCACGTGTTCGGCCGGGTGGACGCGGACTTCGTGGCCCGGGCCCGGGCGGCGGGCACCGGGGTCATCGTGGCCGGGGACAACTACGGGCAGGGTTCCAGCCGCGAACATGCGGCGCTGGCCCCCCGGCACCTGGGCATCCGCGCGGTCATCGTGCGTTCGCTGGCGCGCATCCACCGAGCCAACCTGGTGAACTTCGGCATCCTGCCGCTGATCCTGTGCGACCGGGCCGATTATGACAGGCTGGCCGTGGGCGGTACGGTGACCATTCCCGCCTCGGTCATCACCGCCGGTGGCGAGGTGGAGGTGCTGGTGGAGGGCGCGGGCGCCATCCGCGTGCGGAACGATTTGACGCAGAAGGAATTGGATATTATCCGGGCAGGCGGATTGCTGAACCACGTCCGCCTTTCCAGAAAACAGTAGGGTGTCCTTGCCGGGACTCCGCACGGAGCCTCCGGCACCCCCGGCCCCCCGACGCAACCGATGCGCACCGGCGCAGCCGGACGCACCGGGGGGCATTGGCGCACACCGCAATGGAGTTTCTCAATGCTTGAACTGATCCGTGCCCACGCGCAGTCGTGGGGCGTGAAGATTGCCTTCGGCGTCATCATCCTCGTGTTCGTCTTCTGGGGCGTGGGCTCCATGAACAACAGTTCGTCGGGCGCCCTTGCCACGGTGAACAAGAAGCCCATCCTGTTCCAGGAGTTCGGGCGCGAATACGAGCGCCAGGTGGAAGCGCTGCGCAGCCGCTACCCCGGCATCACCGCCGAGGACATGAAGCAGATGGGCCTCAAGCGCCAGGTGTTGCAGTCCATGATCACCGAACGACTGCTGTCGGACGAGGCCGCGCGAATCGGGCTTTCGGTGTCGCCGGTCGAACTGCGCCGCTCCATCGAGTCCATAACCGCCTTCCGCAACGGCGACGGCAAGTTCGACGCCGAGGTGTACTGTTCCGTGCTCAAGGGCCAGCAGACCACCCCCGGCCGCTTCGAGGACGGCATCCGCCACGACATGCTGCTGCAGAAGCTGCGTGACCGGGTCACCACGCCCGCCTCGGTGACCGACGAGGAAGCCCGCGCCCTGTTCGACTATGGTCGCGAGCGCCGGTCCGTCGAATACGTGCTGTTCCCCCTGGAAGACTACGTGCTCAAGGTGACCCCCACCGATGAGCAGATCGCCGAACGCTACAACGAAAACATGGATGCCTGGCGCAACCCGCAGCGCATCAGCCTGGATGCGGTCACCCTGACCCCGGCCAGCCTGGCCGCCAGCGTGGAGATTCCCGAATCGGCCATCGCCGCCTTTTACGCGGACAACGCAGACACCTATTTCGTGGTGCCGGAGCGCGTGCGCGCCCGCCACATCCTGTTCATGGCCCAGGAAGGGGCGAGCAAGGAAGAGGATGCCGCAGCCCGCGCCAAGGCCGAGGACGTCATCGCCCAGTTGAAGAAGGGCAAGGACTTCGCCGCGCTGGCCAGCAAGCTGTCCGACGACAAGGGCAGCGGCGCGCAGGGCGGCGACCTTGGCTGGTTCACCAAGGGCCAGATGGTGCCCCCCTTCGAGGAGGCCGTGTTTGCACTGAAGGCTGGCGAGATCAGCGCCCCCGTGCGCACCGCCTTCGGCTGGCACGTCATCAAGCTGGAAGCGCACGAAGCCCAGCGCACCCGCGTTTTGGACGAGGTGCGTGGTGAAATCCGCCAGCGCCTCGGCGAAGAGAAGGCATCCGAAAGAATGCACGAGGCCCTGGATACCGCACTGGAAATGGCGGGCGCGGGCAAGTCCATCGACGACATCGCCAAGGCGCTGAAGCTGGAGCGCAAGCCCACGGGCCTGTTCTCGCGCGCGGACGCCGGAGTTGCCGTGGGGCTGAAGGGTCAGTCCGTGGGCACCGCCTTCACCACCCCGGCAGGGACGGTCATCGACACGCCGCTGGAAATCGAAGGCGGCTACATGATCGCCGCCGTGCTGGAATCGCAGCCGGAAAGCGTGACCCCGCTGGAAAAGGTGAAGGAAGAGGTGGCCGCCCAGGTGCGCCGCATCGAAGGTGCCAAGCTGGCGGTCAAGACCGCGCAGGAAGCCGGGGCCAAGCTGGCCGATGGCCTGCCCGCCGAGCTTTCCGCCAAGGTCAAGGCAACCGACGCCTTCGGGCGCAACGGCGTCATCGCTCCCTTCGGCCAGAGCCGTGCCCTGGTGGATGCCGCCTTTGCCGCCGCCCCCGGCGCATGGCAGGCCACCCCGGTGGATACCTCTGCGGGGGCTGTGCTGTTCCGGGTCAAGGACGTGCAGCGCCCCACCGACGCCGAATGGTCCGCCGCCGCAGAAACGGTGCGCGCCACGGTGCTGTCCGCCAAGCGCGAGGAGATGTTCCGCGTGTTCGTGGGCGAACTTTCTTCCGCCGCCAAGATAGAACTGCGTAACGCCAAGATGCTCGACGACTAGCCGTCGTTCGCCAGCAGAGAAGACGCAAGGCCGCCCTTCCGTGAGGAAGGGCGGCCTTAGTTTTTTGTCCGGCGCCTCTTGTTGCAATAATGTAAAATTTATGAGTGTCTGGCGGCGTTCTTTTAACATGTTGAAAAGTTGAGCGTGTTGCGTGCGGGCAGGTTTGACGTGTGTGTGCCGGGCCGCGTCAGGATTACTTTTGGCGTTGTAGAGGAGAGAGGAAGCGACGTTCGAGGAAATAAGAACAAAATAGTAAAAATTTGAATGATTATTTTGACAATTTTGTGTTTATACGGCGCCATCCGGGAGCGGCTGGGTGGTGGGTGCCTGCGTATTTGCCTGAAAAGTATGATGTTGATGAGTTGGCCTGAAAGATGCTTCACACGTTTCATCGTAGCTGCCACGTGCATTTCTGTATTAAGGGTGGTATTGGGAAAAACATTTTTTCCATATCTGCATCGAGCAGAAGTGCATGTAACTGCAAAATGTGTTGCATGAAGTGAGGAATGCGGGATGAAACGGCTGAAAGCTATCGTAACAGCGCTCATTGTCTTGTGCACACTGTTCGTATCATGCGCATCATATGCGGATGATGCTCCTGTGTCTGATCCGAGCGGCGCATCCATCGGTACTGCTGCGGACGTCATCGGCGCGACGGCGGGAGCACCCACCAAGGAAGAGTTCGACACGCTGTCCCAGAGTGAGCCGTTGGCGGCCAAGGTTGCCGATGTCGTGGGGCATAACCGCATCGCCATCAACATGGTGTGGACGCTGTTGTGCGGCTTTCTGGTCATGTTCATGCAGGCGGGTTTCGCCCTTGCGGAAACGGGCTTCACCCGTGCCAAGAACGCCGGGCACACCATGGCCATGAACATGATGATCTACGGCATCGGCATGCTGGGGTACTGGATATGCGGTTTTGCGCTGCAAATGGGCGGGGTGGGCGGCGTGCTCAGCCTGGGCGGCGCCGGGGCGCTGGCCAACGAATTTACCGTGACCATCGCGGGCAAGGATTTCGGCCTGTTCGGCACCACCGGGTTCTTCCTGTCCGGCGATGCCTATGACGCGGTGATCTTTTCCGTCTTTCTGTTCCAGATGGTGTTCATGGACACCACCGCCACCATCCCCACCGGTTCCATGGCGGAACGCTGGACCTTCAAGTCCTTCGTCGTCTACGGCTTCTTCATTTCCATGTTCGTGTACCCGCTGTTCGCCAACTGGGTGTGGGGCGGCGGCTGGCTGTCTGCCCTTGGCAAGAACTTCGCCCTTGGCCACGGCATGGCCGACTTTGCAGGGTCGTCCGTGGTGCACATGACCGGCGGCGTTGCGGCAGCGGCGGGAGCCATCGTTCTGGGGCCGCGCCTTGGCAAATTCAAGCCTGACGGTACTCCGGTGGCCATGCCCGGTCACCACATCCCCATGGCCATTGCCGGGTGCTTCATCCTGGCCTTCGGCTGGTTCGGGTTCAACGCCGGATCTACCCTGGCTGGCGGCGATCTGCGCATCGGGGTCATTGCCACCAACACCATGCTGGCTTCCGCTTCTGGCGCGTTCTTTTCCATGATGTACATGTGGATGCGTTACGGCAAGCCCGACGTGTCCATGGCGGCCAACGGCCTGCTGGCGGGCCTTGTTGCCATCACGGCACCGTGCGCGTTCGTCAACTCGGTGGCGGCAGTGGGCATCGGCGCCGTGGCCGGGTTGTTGTTGTGCGTCAGCGTGCTGTTCGTGGAGCAGACCCTGAAGATCGACGACCCTGTGGGCGCCATTTCGGTGCATGGCGTCAACGGCGCCTGGGGCGTGCTGGCCCTTGGCCTGTTTGCCGACGGCACTTACGGCGACGGGCTGAACGGCGTGGCAGGCACCGTGAAGGGGCTGTTCTACGGCGATGCCTCGCAGCTCATGGCCCAGCTGACCGGCATGATCACCAACATCGTGTTCGTGTTCGTGGTGATGTACGTGTTCTTCAAGCTGCTGGACAAGGTGATTCCGCTGCGCGTCGATCCGGAACTGGAACTGGAAGGGCTGGACCAGGCCGAGGTGGCGGTTTCCGCCTACCCCGACTTCAACCTGAAAAAGGCCATGAAGTAGGAGGCTGCCATGAAGAAGATCGAGGCCATCATCAAGCCGTTCAAGCTGGATGCGGTGAAGGACGCGCTGATCGCCATAGGGGTGTTCGGGCTGACGGTGACCGAGGTGCGCGGCTACGGACGTCAGCGCGGCCACGTGGAAACCTATCGCGGCCTTGAATACGAGGTGCAGTTCAATTCCAAGATCAAGATCGAAACCGTGGTGCCCGACGGCATGAGCGACCAGGTGGTGAAGGCGATTACCACGGCGGCGCGCACCGGGAGCATCGGCGACGGCAAGATATTCATTTCCACCCTTGAAGAGGTGATCCGCATCCGTACCGGCGAGGAGGGCGTGGACGCCATCTGAGGGCACTATTGCCTTCCACCCCATGTGACGGCCTGATGGCAGGCGCGTCCGAACGGGGCCGCCAGCGGTGACGGCCCCGTTTTTTTTCATGCAGGCCGGGCCGCCAGTGATGGCGGCCCGCTGTTTTTCATGTCGGCCGGAACTTGCGCGCGGCGTCCGCCATGCGCGGGCCGCAATGTCCGGCCTGCAATGTCCGGTCTGCAATGTCCGGTCTGCAATGTCCGGCCTTGTCCCGTTGCTCAGCAGGTACAGCCGGGGTGCAGCAGTTCCTCGCGCACGCAGGGGGTGATGTCGTTGGCGTAGTGCAGGTACAGTCCCGGCACACCCGCCAGCGGCGTCCAGTAGCCGTCCACGAAGCGGTTTCCGGCTTCGGTGTAGCTCAGGCTGCGGACGCAGGCATTGTCACGCACGGCCTGGTTGGCCTTGCATGCGGCGCAGGGCTTTTCCGGACCGCACAAAGTGAAGCATTTTATCCCCGGCTCTATGCCTGCGGTCAGTGCTGCCGCGTTTGCGGCCACAACGGTGCGGTTGGACCGGGTGAGCATGACCGGGGAAGGGTGCTTGTCCCACATCATGTGAAAGGCTTCCAGAATGTTGGAAGCGATGCCGTTGGAAGCGATGTCGCCGGGTGCGGCGGTGGCGTGGGGCTTGTCGGTGGGGTGCATGTGTCCTCCGGTGTCTTGCGGGTGTCGTCCGGTGCAGGTGCGCCAGTGCAGGTGCGCTGGCGCGTCCGGTATGGCAATGCCCAGCGTGAATATCCATTCGGGGCATTGCTGGTTGCCATGAACACCATGCTATGCAATGATCACTGGTGAGTGAATTGCCGATTGGCCATAATGCTTACCTGATCGGACAGAAGATGTTCTGGAGTTTTTCCCTTACCTTCGCGGAATCCACCACCTGGCACGCCCACGATGTGTACGAGTTCGTGCTGTGCCGTTCCGGTAGCGGCCTGCTGCTGCTGGACAGCGGTGAGGTGGCACTGGCAAAGGGGCGCACCGTGCTGGTGGCCCCGCGCGTGCGGCATCGCTACGTCTTTGGCCGGGGCGAATCCGTCGGACTGAAGGTGGTGTGCCTGACCCAGGGGGACATGGCCACCCAGCTTTCCCCCACGCAGGTTGCCGCCCTCATGGCACCGCAACCGACGGGCTGTTCCATGGTGGAACACCATGCCGACGCCGCCCGGTTGTGGGATACGGCGGACATGATCCCCGACGGCATCGGGCGGGACGAAGGCGCGGAGATTCCCGTCGCATGGGGGGCCATTGGCCTGCTGCTGGCCTTTCATGTGCGGGACATGCAGGCGGGTGGCGATGCAGGGGCGCGGCACCATGACGCCATGCGCAAGGTGCGCGGCTGGCTGGACGCCCATCTGGCCCAACCGGTGGATCTGGACGGGCTGGCTGGCCGGTTCGGGCTGTCGCGCAGTCTGCTGACGCGCGAATTCCGGCGCCATGCGGGCGCCAGTGTGGTGGAGTACGTGAACATCCGCCGTCTGGAAAAGGCCGGTAGTGAACTGGCGCAAACGGACCGGGGCATTGCCGAGGTGGCGCTGCGGTGCGGCTTTGCAAGCCTGCCCAACTTCTACCGCCGGTTCAGGGCGCTGTATGGGGTGACCCCGGCGGAATTTCGCCGGGTCGTTGCCGAGAATGCCGGTGGCACTGTCGGGAGCGGACCGGGGATTGCCGCAGCCTCTGCTTCCGGCCCTGCCGCGGGCACGGCAGCGCTCGTCATGCCCCGGCCGGGGTAAGCGCTTGACAGCGCGGGCGGGGCAGGGCAAGGGAGGCGTCACCCGCAACGGGAGCCGGAAGATGCGCCGCAAGGCAGGCCGCGTCCATCCCGGTTCCGCAACCAGCAGGAACCCCACGTGCGCACCGCAGACTCCTACCGCAAGGTCTTTCCCGTCACCTGGGAACAGCTTCACCGCGACGCCAAGGCGTTGTCGTGGCGGCTGCTGGAGAAAGGGCCCTGGACCGGCATCATCGCCATCACCCGTGGGGGCCTGGTGCCCGCCGCCATCATTGCTCGCGAAGTGGGGGTGCACCTCATCGACACGGTGTGCATCACCAGCTACAAGTGGCAGGATCAGACCAGCCGCCTGGAAGTGCTGAAGGGCGTGCAGGGCGACGGCGAAGGCTGGCTGATGGTGGACGACCTGGTGGACACCGGGCGCACGGCCAAGGCGGTACGCGAAATGCTGCCCAAGGCCCACTTCGCCACCGTGTACGCAAAGCCCGAGGGGCGCCCCCTGGTGGACACCTACATTACGGAAGTCAGCCAGGATACATGGATTCTCTTTCCGTGGGACTCGGAGGTGCAGTACGTGCAGCCCCTTGTCAACCAGCGGGAAGCGGGCTAGAAATTTCTTTTCCCGCATCAGCGTCGGCCTGGCCACCCCGTGAGGGAGCAGGCTGCGGTCCTTGCACGTAGGCGGACGGGTGCCCCGTTCGCAGCTGTATACCGTTCCATTCACCAAGCCCCGAGGAGGCTCCCGATGCGCAAATCCGTATCCGCGATGTTGCTGGTTGCCGCCATGCTGCTCATGGCCGCCCTGACCGGCTGCGGCGAAGACAAGAAGCCCGCAGAGGCCCCCAAGGCCGAGCAGAAGCCCGCCGCCGCCGCCCCTGCTGCCACGCCCGCTCCGGCAAAGGAAATGCAGGTCGGCTTCGTCTACGTTTCGCCCGTGGGCGACGTGGGTTGGTCCTGGGCCCATGACCAGGCCCGCAAGGCCCTTGCGGAAATGCCCGGCGTGACCACCTCGTTCGTGGAATCGGTGCCCGAAGGGGCCGACGCCGAACGCGTCATCCAGAACATGGCGCGCAAGGGGTACGACATCATCTTCACCACCAGCTTCGGGTACATGGACCCCACGCTGAAGGTGGCGGAGCAGTTTCCCAACACGACCTTCATGCATTGCTCGGGCTACAAGACGGCGCCCAACATGAGCAACTATTTCGGGCGAATGTATCAGGCCCGCTACCTGACCGGCATGGTGGCTGGCTCCATGACCAAGTCGAACATCCTTGGCTATGTGGCGGCCTTCCCCATCCCCGAAGTGATTCGCGGCATCAACGCCTACACCATGGGCGTGCGTGCGGTGAACCCCAAGGCCGAGGTGCGCGTGGTGTGGACCAAGACCTGGTACGACCCCGCCACCGAAAAGGAAGCCGCCAAGAGCCTGCTGGACGTGGGCGCCGACGTCATCGCCCAGCACCAGGATTCCCCCGGCCCGCAGGAGGCCGCCCAGGAACGCGGCGTGTACTCCGTGGGCTACAATTCGGACATGAGCCACTTCGCCCCCAAGTCGCTGCTGACCTCTGCCGTGTGGAACTGGACCCCGTTCTACAAGAGCGTGGTGGAAAAGGTCCGCAAGGGTGAATGGAAGTCCGGCGCGTTCTGGCCCGGCATGGAAACCGGCATCGTGGGCATTGCCCCTTACGGCGACATGGTGCCGCAGGACGTGCGTTCCAAGGTGGACGCGCGCAAGGCCGAGATCGTGGCGGGCACCTACAAGGTGTTCTCCGGCCCGGTCAAGGATCAGAATGGCGCGGTGCGCGTACCCGACGGCCAGGTGCTTTCCGATCAGGACATGCTGGGCATGACCTGGTTCGTGGAAGGCGTGGTCGGTTCCACCCAGTAGTCGCGGTCAAGAACCGGAGCCCCCTGTCCATGTTCCTACCCAGAGTCGTGAAACGGCAGGAGCCCCTTCAATGGGGCTCCTTTTTCATTTTCGCGGCGGCCCTCGTCGTATCGCTGGGGGTTAGCTGCGCGTTGCTCGCCGTGCACGGCAAGCCGCCGCTGAAGGCGTTGGCGGTCCTGTGGTCGGGCGGCTTCGGCGGCCCCTTCGCGCTGGAAGACACGCTGCTGAAATCCATCCCCATCTTCCTGTGTTCGCTGGGGGTGGCGGTGTCGTTCCGCATGCAGGTGTGGAACATCGGCGCCGAAGGGCAGTTCGCCCTTGGCGCCGTGGGCGCCACGTGGGCGGTGCTGGCCTTTCCGGGCCTGCCCATGTGGGCCATGATGCCGGTGATGTTCCTGTGCGCCGCCGTGGCGGGCGGGCTGTGGGCGGCGGTGCCCGCCGTGCTGCGCCTGCGCTTCGGCATGAACGAGATCATCTCCACGCTGATGTTCAACTACATCGGCATCCTGTTCCTGCAATTCCTGGTCTATGGCGCCTGGAAGGACCCGGCCAGCTTCGGTTTTCCCATGACCCCCATCTTTCCCAAGGCCGCCATTATCGGCCCCATCTCCCCGGCCACCCTGGGCCGGGTGCACTGGGGCCTTGCGGTGTGCGCGGGCGTGGCCGTGCTGCTGGCCGTGTTCCTGAAGCGCACCCGCCTCGGCTTCGAGTTGCTGGCCGGGGGCGAAAACCCCCGCGCCGCACGCTATGCCCGCATGCCCTACAACCTGCTGGTGCTGCTGGTCATGTCGCTGTGCGGCGCGCTGGCGGGGTTTGCCGGGTGCATCGAAACCTCGGCCACGGTCAACCGCCTGCAACCCAGCATCATGGTGGGCTACGGCTACACCGCCATCGTGGTGGCCTGGCTGTCGCGCCTGCGCGTCAGTTCCATCGCCTGTTTCGCCTTTCTGCTGGCGGGGCTGCGCGTGGGCGTGGAACACCTGCAACTGGACTTGCAGGTGCCCGCCGCCTTCGGGGGCATTCTTGAAGGCATGATCCTGCTTTCGGTGCTGGCCGGGCAGTTCTTCGACCGTTATCGCTTCACGCTGAAGGGGAGAAGCTAGCATGGACATGGATACCGCGCTGCTGCTCTCCATCCTGGCCGCCACGGTGCAGTCGGGCACGCCCATCCTGTACGCCACCCTGGGCGAGATGTTCACCGAACGTTCCGGCGTGCTGAACCTGGGCGTGGAAGGCATGATGATCGTGGGTGCGTTCACCGCGTTTCTGGCCACCCACCTTACCGGCAACCCGTGGGCCGGGGTGCTGGCCGCCGGGCTGTGCGGGGGCGGGCTTTCGCTGTTGCACGGGGTGGTCTGCCTGGTCTTTCAGGGCAACCAGGTGGTGTCCGGCCTTGCGCTGACCATTCTGGGGCTGGGGCTGGCCGACTTTCTGGGCACGCCGTACGTGGGCATCACCACCACCGGCTTCCAGGCCTTCGCCGTGCCGGTGCTAGCAGATATTCCCGTGCTGGGCACCATCTTTTTCCGGCACGACGCGCTGGTCTATCTTTCGTACCTGCTGCCGCCGCTGTTCTGGCTGTTCATGGCCCGCACCCGTGCGGGGCTGGCCCTGCGCGCCGCGGGCGAGCACCCCGCCGCCGCATCCGCCGCCGGTCTTTCGCCGGTGCGCATCCGCTGGTGCGGCATCTTCACGGGCGGTTTTCTGGCCGGGCTTGGCGGGGCCTACCTGTCGCTGGCCTACACCCACCTGTGGACCAACAACATGACTTCCGGGCGAGGGTGGATTGCCGTGGCGCTGGTCATCTTCGCCTTCTGGCGGCCTGGCCGCGCCGTGTTCGGCGCGTACCTGTTCGGCGGGGTGATGGCCCTGCAACTGCGCTTGCAGGCCATGGGGGCCAACCTGCCCTCGTCGCTGATGCTCATGCTGCCCTACGCACTGACCGTGCTGGTGCTGCTGGCCTCGTCGGCGCGCGGCGGCGGACGCGCCGCGCCCGCCGCGCTGGGCGTGAACATCGAGCCCGAGGAATGATGCCATGAGCGATACGCCGCATACCCATGCCGCCGTGGCGCCGGAAACACCCCGCCGCGCCCGCGAGGCCCACGCCCATCTGCCGCCCGTGGTGCGGCTGGACGGCATCTGCAAGTCGTTCGGCAAGGTGCGCGCCAACCACGACATCACGCTGGACATCCGCCCCGGCTGCATCAAGGCCCTGCTGGGAGAGAACGGCGCGGGCAAGTCCACGCTCATGTCCATACTGGCGGGCAAGCTGCGCCAGGATTCGGGCTCCATCATCGTGGACGGCACGCCCACGGTGTTCGCCTCGCCGCGCGATGCCCTGCGCGCGGGCATCGGGATGGTCTACCAGCACTTCATGCTGGTGGATTCCATGACCGTGGCCGAAAACGTGCTGCTGGGCCAGTCGCCCCACATGCTGCTGCGCCCCGCACGCATGCGCGACGAGGTGGCCGCGCTGGCCGAGCGCTACGGCCTGGCCGTGGAACCGGCGGCCCGCGTGGGCGGCCTGTCCATGGGCGAGCGGCAGCGGGTGGAAATCCTGAAGCTGCTGTACCGCGACAGCCGCGTGCTGATCCTGGACGAACCCACGGCGGTGCTGACCCCGCGCGAGACCGACCAGCTGTTCGAGGCCATGTGGCGCATGGCCGACCAGGGCAAGGCGCTGGTGTTCATCAGCCACAAGTTGCAGGAAGTGCTGACCGTTGCCGACGAGATCGCCATTTTGCGTCGGGGCGAGGTGGTGGACGAGTTCAGCGAGGCCGACGTGCCCAACCAGACAGTGCTGGCCAACCGCATGGTGGGGCGCGACGTGGTGTTGCAGGTGGACGCCAAGCGGCTGGCCCCGGTGGACACCGTGCTGTCCGTCGAGCATCTTTCCGGTCCCGGTCTTTCCGACGTGTCGCTTACCGTGCGGCGCGGCGAAATCGTGGCCATCGCCGGGGTGGCGGGCAACGGGCAGAAGGAGCTGGTGGAGGCCATCTGCGGCCTGGCCCGGCCCGAAGCGGGCGAGGTGCGCATTCTTGGCCGCCCGTGGCGCGAATTCTTTGCCGGGCCCCCCGGCAGGCGCGGGCTGGCCTACATCCCCGAGGACCGTCAGGGGCTGGCCACCTGCCGCCAACTGGACCTGGTGGACAACTTCCTGCTGACCACGCGCAACCTGTTCGCCAAGGGCGTGTTTCTGGACCGGGCCGAAGCCGTCAACGCGGTGAAGCGGGTGGTGTGGGAATACAACGTGCAGCCGGGCGACATCACCGCGTCCGCGCGGGCGCTTTCGGGCGGCAACCTGCAGAAGCTGGTCATCGGGCGCGAGTTCTTCCGCAAGCCGGAAGTCATCGTGGCCGAAAACCCCACCCAGGGGCTGGACATTTCCGCCACCGAAGAAGTGTGGGGCAGGCTGCTGGAGGCGCGTTCCACCGCCGGGGTGCTGCTGGTCACCGGCGATCTGAACGAGGCGCTGGAGTTGGCCGACCGCATCGCGGTGATGTACCGGGGCCGGTTCATCGACGTGTTCGACAAGGATGATGCCGCCAAGGTGCAGGCCATCGGCCTGATGATGGCCGGGGTACGTCCCGACGAGCCGGACGAGCCGGACGAGGCGGACAAAGCGGGCGAGCCGGACGAGGCGGACAAAGCGGGCGAGCCGGACGAGTTGGGCGATCCGGACCAGAAAGACGAGGCGGAGACGCCCGCGTAGACCGCGCACCTGCATGTTGCCGACGTTTCAATGACGCAACGGCGGGCCATCCCGATGGGGTGGTCCGCCGTTGCGTCATTGGTGGGGGAAAAGAGGGGAGGGAAGACGCGTGGTTGCCGCAAACCTAGCCGGAGCAGCCGCACCCGCCGCCATTGCCGCTACCGCAGCCACCCGGCTTGGGCGCGCCCCCGCTTGCGCAGGCGCAACCGGACGCCGGGGTGGCGGTTCCGCTCGCGCAGGCGCAGCCTGTGGCGGCACCGGCCCCGGCGTTGCGCGGGGTGCTGGCGAACGGGCTGCCCAGGCGCAGCTTGGGGGTGGCGGCGGACATCAGCCGGTTGCCCTGGCCGCCGCAGGCGGGGCAGGCACAGGTTTCGGCATCGCGGGTGCACAGTTCCTCGAACACGGCGCCGCAGCCCTGGCAGGAAAATTCGTACATGGGCATGGGTGTGACCTTTGCGTGTCGGCCGGTGTTTCGACCCGACTGCTGTATGGTTGCGGTTGTAAGCCGCCGCCGAACGCGCTATTGATAGAATGCGCAAACACTCCCGCGCGGGGCTGTCGGCGTTCTTCCTCATGGACGACGCACCGCCCGGCGGGAAATGGATCTGCGGCGTCCCCTTGGCCTGGCACTTCAATAATCATTTCGCGCCGTGGCGCAAGCGTTGCGCCGCCCCGGCGCCAGCATCCCTTCCCAACCCCGACCGGCACGCCCGGCGGCGGTCCCAAGGCCGCTCCGCGCGCGTCGGCAGCAAAGGAGCACGACATGGCAGTGAAGAAGATTCTGTTCCTGGTGGGCGATTTCGTGGAAGACTACGAAGTCATGGTGCCGTTCCAGATGCTGCTGATGGTGGGGCACGACGTGCACGCGGTGTGCCCCGGCAAGAAGGCGGGCCAGCAGGTGCGCACGGCGGTGCACGACTTCGAGGGGGACCAGACCTACTCCGAAAAGCCGGGCCACAACTTTACCCTGAACGCCGACTTCGACGCCGTGAATACGGCGGATTACGACGCGCTGGTGATCCCCGGTGGTCGCGCGCCCGAGTACATCCGCCTGAACCCGCGCGTGGTGGAGATCGTGCGCGAGATGGCGGCGGCCAAAAAGCCCATCGCCTCGGTGTGCCACGGCCAGCAACTGCTGGTGACGGCGGGTGTGGTCAAGGGGCTGACCTGCACCGCGTATCCCGCCGTGAAACCGGACATCGAAGGTGCGGGCGGCACGTGGTGCGAGGTGAACGATACGTTCACCAACGCCTGCGTGGATGGCAACGTGGTCACCGCGCCCGCATGGCCTGCCCACCCCGAGTGGATACGCAAGTTTCTGGGGGTGCTGGGTTCGCGCATCGAACCCTAGAGCCTGTGCCGCTATGGCCTTTTTGTCCCCTGCCTGCGTCATAATGATTTTTTATTCCGGTCGAATACGCGAAGAGTATGCTCCCTTCATAAAAAATCATTCTTCCTTGGCAGAGAACAAAAATTCTCATAGCGGCAACAGGCTCTCGCCACTGGCTTGGCGTGTCCTTTCCTTCAAGAAAGGTCAGGCAGCCAAAGATCGAAACGCGACGTCCGGCGAATCCGCCGGGCGTCGCTGCATATGGCGCGTGACCGCCACCGGGGAGGCCTGATGGACACAAAGGATGCCGAAATGGGCGCGTGGAGCGGGACCGTCGGGTTGTTTGCCGACGATACCCTGGCGTGGGCGGGCAGGACGGTGGCCTATGCCGCGCCCGCCAGTTCTGCCAGTTCCGCTAGTTCTGCCAGTTCTGCCAGTTCCGCCGGGGCTGCGGGACCGGACGGCGGTACGGTGGACTGCGAGGGGCGCTTGTTTCTGCCGGGCGGGTTCGGGGTTGCCGCTGAAGAAGGGCAGCCCGGCGGCGTGCCCGGTGTACTGCTGCTGCACGAATACACCGGCCTTGGCGGCTACCTGTTTCGCAGTGCCGCGCAATTGGTGCGGGCCGGGTATGCCGTGCTGTGCGCCGACCTGTACGGTACCGCCTTGCGTCCGACAGATTTCGAGCAGGCCCGCGCCTGCCTGCGCCCGTTGCGTGACGACAGGGCGCTGCTGCACCTGCGCGCGCGGGCCGGGCTGGATGCCTTGGCCGGTGTACCCGGCGTGGATGCGGGCCGTTTGCTGGCCATGGGGTTTTCGCTGGGCGGCGGGGCAACGCTGGAACTGGTCCGTGCCGGCGCCCCCCTGCGCGGCGCCGTCAGCATGTACGGCTATCTTGCCTCGTCGCAACCGGTGGTGCCCGGCGCGGCGCATTGCCCGGTGCTGGTGCATCTGGCCGGGCACGACCATGTCATTCCCCTGGGCGACATCGAGCCCTTTGTCCGCGAGATGGCCAGCGCCAGCGTGGACTGCCGGGTGGTGCTGCACGCGGGCGCGGGCCACGGATTCTGCAATGCGGCGTACGGAACGGACTTCGATGCCGGAGCGTCGTGGCATTGCCCGCGTACGGAGGCCAGGGCATGGGATGACGTGCTGCGCTTTTTCGCGGAGTGTCTGGAGGATCGTTGATCCCGTGCCCCCGTGCCCTTGCAGCTTCCCGACTGGCGGGGCTGACCGGGTGAAGATTCGGGGGGCGACTGGCTGGCTGGGGGACCGAGGGCCAAGGGCGGGCAGGTGTGCCAGTGCCGACGGTCGTTGTCCCCGGTCTGGGGCGTTGTGCCGTTGCGTGGCCAGTTCGTGGGACGGTGCGACGCCCCTAGAATTGCGGCATGGGCCGTTCGCGCTTGTCGGGGAACAGGCCGGGCTGCGGTGGCGTGGCCTTGCGCCGCGCGCCCAGCACGTTGGGCAGGGGAGCCGCCGCGTTGCCGCCGCTCCAGAAGTCGGCCATGTGACGGCCCATCCAGATGTCGGTGCGCACGGGGGTGCGCAGGTACAGCCCGGCCTGCGGGCCGCCCTCCACGTACATCACGTCGCGGATGTCGAGGGGCAGCGCCAGCAGGATGGTGGCGAAGCGCCACGCCGTGAGCGGTTCGCGGCAATGCAGGAACAGGATGGCCCCGCTGCCGTCCTGGCCCACGGCGGCCACCGAGTACAGCGGCCCGCCCTGCGGCCACAGGATGCGCCGGTTGGCCCCGATGAGCCGGTAGTTCTGCACCGCTCCCCGGTACTGCGGCAACAGCGTTTCCCATGGGTCGACGGTACGGTCCAGCAGGTCGGCCTGGGGCAGATCGGGCGACTGCGGCCCGAACACGAAGAACGCCCCCAGGTTGCCCCCGATGCGCGGGTTGTTCAGGTGTTCGCCGTTGCGCAGGTAACCTGTGCTGGTGCGCGCGTCGGGCAGGTACATGCTGGCGTTGACCACCGCGTTCAGGTCGTGGCGGCGGGCCCATTCGGCCAGCGACAGGGCGGGTTGGCCCTCTTCCGACGTGGTGTGCAGGCTGAATTCGTAGTAGGCAGGGTCGATGCGCAGGGCCACGATGCGCTCGGGGCCGTCGGGCGCGTCGGGCGCGGAAAAGATGCCCAGTTGCAGCCCGGTGTCCAGTTCCGTCCAGCCGGGGGCCTCGTCCGCCCGCGCCGGGGCCGCTGCCAGCAACAGGCCCAGCATCGCCAGCATGGCCGCCGCCTTGCGCAGGGCGCGCGTGCGGATGCCTGGGCGGCGGAAGCCGGGCAGGGCAGGGCGCGCGGGCGCGGCAGGGAGCGGTGCGGTGACGGTCATGACGGTACGGCGGGTGTGGCTGTGCGGTGGGTGGCCGGGCGCAGGAAAGGTTTGTGCGGCGGGATTGTACCGGGCCGAAAAGGCCGACCGGACGGCCCCCCCTCCGGTACAGGCTGGCAGTGTAGGGGAAACCCTTGCGCGGCGCAACGGGCAGCGCGGCACCGGCAGGCAGCGGCCAGGGCGGGCAATGCCTGCGGACGCCGGGGCTGGCAGGACTGGTGGCGGGCGGCCATGTGGTGCAACGCTGTGGGCATTTCAATATTGACATATCAAGATAGCTTGATATAGAACGGTTCCACCACGTGAATGCGAGAGGGAGTGGCCCCTGCCAGTCAGGCCAGCAATGCCAGTCAGGCCAGCATGGGCCAGCCAGCATGAGCCGGGCGGCTCAACGCCCATCGGGCTAATCAGGCTAGTCAGGCTCATCGGGCCCGGCATGCACGGCTTGCGCGCCGCCCGCCTCCGCACGACAGCACCCGCAGACGCCAGCCCCTGGCAGCAAAGGATACGCCGTGAAGATCAGAGACAGCATCGCCGCCAGCACCAGCCCCTTCTATTCGCTGGAATTCTTTCCCCCCAAGGAACGGGAGAACTGGCCCGGCTTCTTCGCCACCGTGGAACGGCTGAAGGGCCTGAACCCGCTGTTCGCCTCGGTCACCTACGGCGCGGGCGGTTCCACCCAGGACAACACGCTGGAAATCACCTCGCACCTCAAGAACGTCATGGGCCTTGAGCCCATGGCCCACCTGACCTGCGTGGGCGCCACCCGCGAGCGCATCGCCGATTATCTGCGCCGCCTGCGCGAAGTGAACGTGGACAACGTGCTGGCCCTGCGCGGCGATGCCCCCAAGGGACAGGACATCGACTGGGACACGGCGGAATTCCGCTATGCCGCCGACCTCGTGCGCTTCACCCGCGACGAGCAGCCCGGCATGGGCGTGGGGGTGGCCGGGTACCCGGCGGCGCATCCCGAATCGCCCAGCTTTGCCAGCGACCTGCGCCACACGGCGGACAAGGTCAATGCCGGGGCGGACTTCATCGTTACCCAGTTGTTCTTCGACGTGCGCGAATATTTCGACTTCGTGGAACGGCTGCGCGCCATGGGCGTGAATGTGCCGGTGCTGCCGGGTATCCTGCCCATCCAGAGCCTGGAATCGGTGCGGCGCATCCTGTCGCTGTGCGGGGCCAACATTCCCGGCAAGCTGTATCTGGAGTTGGAGACCGCCAACGAGAAGGGCGGGGCGGAAGCCGTGAAGGAAGCGGGCATCGCCTTTGCCCAGCAGCAGATTCGTTCGCTGCTGGACGGCGGGGCGCCGGGCATCCACCTGTACACGCTGAACCGCGCCGATACCTGCCTGCGCATCGCCGAGGCCGTGGGCGCGGCGTAGGCCGGGTTTTTCCGGCCTTCCTTCCTGGCAGGGCCGCACGGTCGCTTGACTTTCCGCGCGGCTTCGGCAATACGGGAGGCGCTGATTGATTAAACAGTTTGTCCGCGCCGCAGGGCACCGATACGGCGCGACGGACCCCACCGCACTTTCAGGCGAGGCACGGCACGGATGGCACCCGCGCCGGTCCGCGCAGGGTCGGGAACATTCGGTCATGGTACCGGCTGCGCAAGAGGGCTTGCCAGTTCCCGTCCGGCGCGGCGCGCCGCCGCCAGCGGTCCAAGGCCCCCGGAGCCGCCAGGTCTCCGGGGGCTTTTTCCGTGTGTCTGGCCGGGCGTGGGCGTATCGGGGCCATCTGCTCCATCTGTTCCATCTGCTCCATCTGCCCCGGCTGCATCACCCGAACCAGCTGTCCTGCCTGCTCCCCTTCCGTGGTCTTCGCCGCACCCTTCCCGGCCCTTCCGTTTCGCCAGTCCCCCCATGGCCCCCGTCTGCTGCCTTGGTTGACGCACCGTGCGCAAGACGGTAGCACGGCTCCATTCCAGACCGGAGCAACCGTGAACAGTACCTCGCCCTCTCCCATCCGCGAAGCCGCAACGCTTCCTCCCGCCGGGTATTCCGGCCCCCCCGTCCGCCCGATCATCGACCCGGCCAGCGTGCGGCGCATCCTGGTCTGCCAGTTGCGGCAGATCGGCGACGTGCTGCTGGCCACCCCTTCGCTGGAACTGCTGCACCGCCAGTTCCCCCAGGCGGAAGTGCACGTGCTCACCGAGCGCAAGTGCACCCCCATGCTGCACGGCAACCCCGCCGTGCACACGGTGTGGGCCATCGACAAGAAGGATCTGGGATCCCTTGCGCGAGAGGTGGCCTTCTACTGGCGGGTGGCGCGCACCGGCTTTGACGTGGTGGTGGATTTTCAGCAGTTGCCGCGCTGCAGATGGGTGGTGGCCATGTCGCGCGCGCGGGTGCGCCTGTCGTATACGCCCGCGTGGTACAACCGCTGGCTGTTCACCCACTGGGTGCAACCGCGCGACGGGTACGCCGCCATGGCCAAGGCCAGCGTGCTGGAGCCGCTGGGCGTGCGCTGGAACGGCGAGCGCCCCCGCCTGTATCTGGACGATGCGGAGCGCGACGCCGCGCGTGCGCTGCTGGCTTCCCTGGGGCTTGCCCCGGGGCAGCGGCTGATCACCGTGGACCCCACGCACCGCCGCGCCACCCGGCGCTGGCCTGCCGCTCAGTATGGCAGGCTGTTGTCGCTGGCCGCCGCGCAAGATCCCTCGTTGCGCTTCATGCCGCTGTTCGGCCCCGGAGAGGAGGACGACGTGCGCGCCGTGGTGGCCGCCTGCGACTGCCCGGGAAAGGTGCTGGTGCCGGACCGCATGCTGTCGCTGCGCGAAATGGCCGCCTGCATCGATCAGGCAGTGCTGCACGTGGGCAACTGTTCCGCGCCGTGCCATATCGCCGTGGCCGTGGGCACGCCTACCTTCGTGGTGCGCGGGGCCACCAGCAGGGCGTGGTCATTTCCCGCGCCCGAACATTTCCACATGGCGTTGGGGCTGGACTGCCAGCCCTGCAACCGCAACGAATGCGCCAACCCCGACCCGTTCGCCTGCCTTGTGCGCCTGACGCCGGAAGCCGTGTGCCAGGCCATGCTGGACCATCTGGCCGCCGTGTCGCGCTGACAGGGTGGCTGGCGGCGGTTGCGGGATGATACCGGTCGGCCCTGCCCGCCGGGCTGGCGCTCGGGGGCGGCCTGGGCCTCTGGCAGCCGGTTCGGGCTGTTCCTGCCCGGCAGGCATTGCCCGACATTATAAGCCGGTCGGCGTGTTCGGACTTTCACGGCGCCGGGAAAGCGGCTAAGGTGCCGGAGCTACCCTTTGGTCCGGTTGTGGGGCATGTGTCGGGGATGTCCGGACGTGCAGCATGGGGCGGGGTAAGGCGGGGCGGTGCGTGCGAATGCAACGGACATGGCATGCGGCGCCACTGCATCGCGGCGCGAGGGCATGCATCTGTAGTGCCACGCGCCACTGGGCAACATGCACGGAAGCATGCGGGGAATTCATGTCGCGCCACTGTCGCTTTGGGCATCATGCAACGCAAAAACCCCGCAGTGGGTTTCCACTGCGGGGTTTCGTTTGCTCTGGTGGGCCATCAGGGACTCGAACCCCGAACCAACTGATTAAGAGTCAGCTGCTCTACCAATTGAGCTAATGGCCCAGCGCCTCAACGCGAAGGGGAAACTAAAGAGAACCGGCTCCGAAGTCAAGCGGATTTTTCCGGGGTTCTCGTTTTTTTCCAAAACAATGAAAAAAGCGCATAAAATAAGCATGTTGAAGAGTCTATTTTTGGGTGTCCGGGTGTTTGCGGCACTGCTTGTCTGGCTGTATTGCGCCGCCATCCCCCTGCATGCGGCCGATCTGTCCGCTTCGGGCGGTGGTTCAGCCGGTCTCGGACCCCGTCCGGAGGTGACCGCAGAGGTCTTCAGGGAAGTGCGCGAGGGCGAGGGCGGCGCGCTGGTGGTGGTCTGGCTGGAAATGCCCGCCGGGTATCACGCCTATGCCAACGACATTGACGGCAGCGGCGGCAAGGGAAGCGGCGCGGGGTTGCCCACGGTGGTCACCGTGCGCGGTGCCTCGTCCCCGGCTCCGGCCCCTGCCCAGACTCCTGCCCAGACCGCTGTTCCCACCGGTACGCCCGGCGTCCTGTATCCGCCCGGCCGCGAGATCATGGACCCCCTGTCACCCGGCCAGCGGGTGCGGGTATACGAAGGTCGGACTCCGGTGTTCGTGCGGCTGCCGCAGGATCACCTGGATCGCGACCTGACGGCCTCGGTTTCCCTGTTGCTGTGCTCTGACCGCAACTGCCTGCCGTATCGCGGTGGCGTGGCGTTTCGCGTGGACGGTGCCGCTCTGGGCGCATTGCCCCCCGCCGACGGGCAGCCCTGGCTGGAACACCTGCGCGCGGCGCGACCCGGAGTGCAGTCGGCGTCCGTCCGCCCCGGAGAGGAGGGGGGCTCTTCTCCCGCTGCTCCGGCATCCGAAGCTACCGCTGCGCAAAAGACGCAGGGAGCACAGGGCGCGCAGGAGCAGGTCGACCGGGTAACCATTCCCTTCGGCAAGGGGGGGCGCTCCGTGCCCCTGCCGGGCATGCCGGACGCACAGGCGTCCGCCAACGCCACCGGAGGGGGCGTGTCGGACACCCTGCCCGGCATCATCATTCACTGGAATTTCGCGCCGCGCTACCAGGTGCCCGAACTGGAGGTTTCCGGCCTGGGCAAGGCATTGCTGCTGGGATTGCTGGCGGGCCTGCTGCTGAACCTGATGCCCTGCGTGCTGCCGGTGATCAGCCTGAAGCTGAGCGGCTTCGTGGCCGTGGCGGGCCTTGGGGGCGACGATGCGCGCCGGGCGCACTTCCGTGAGCACAATCTGTTGTTTGCGGCGGGGATCATGGCCTGGTTCCTGCTGCTGGCCTTTATCCTGGGGGGCGCGGGGTTGGCCTGGGGGCAACTGTTCCAGCGGCCCGGCGTGGTGCTGGGCCTGTTGCTGGTGGTGTTCGGCCTTGGGCTGAGCATGTTCGGGCTGTTCACCCTGCCGGTGCTGGACCTGAAGGCCGTGGGGACGGGCGGCGCAAGCCGCGCGCAGCCGTTTTTCACGGGGCTGGTGGCCACGCTGCTGGCCACCCCGTGCAGCGGTCCGCTGCTGGGCGGCGTGCTGGGCTGGGCCTTTCAGCAGCCGCCGGAGATCATGGCCTTTGTCTTCATTTCGGTGGGCGTGGGCATGGCCCTGCCGTATCTGGTGCTGGCGGCCCGTCCGGGGCTGGTGCGCCATTTGCCCCGGCCCGGCGCGTGGACCGGCACGCTGGAACAACTGGTGGGCTTTTTCCTGATGGGCACCTCGGTGTACCTGCTGACCATCCTGCCCGAGGCTTGGCTGATGCCCGCACTGGTAACGCTGCTGGCCGTGGCCTTTGCCGCGTGGATATGGGGGCGCTGGGGCGGGTTTGATGCCTCGCCGCGCCGCCGTACGGTGGTGCGGCTGGCCGCTGCGGCACTGGTGGCGGTGGCGGTGTGGCTGTCCTTTGCCCCTTCGGCCCCGCCCGCCCGCTGGGAACCTTTCGACCCCGCCGCCTTCCGGGCCATGCTGGGGCGCGAGCCGCTCATCGTGGACTTTACCGCCGACTGGTGCCCCAATTGCAAGCTGCTGGAACAGACCACCCTGTCCGGCGCGGCGGTGTCCGAATGGGCGCGCAATCATGGCGCCCGGCTGGTGCGCGTGGACCTGACGGAAGAATCGCCCGAGGCCCAGGCCCTGTTGCGCGCGCTGGGCAGCAGCAGCATTCCCGTGGTGGCGCTGTTTCCCAAGGGGCTGTTGTCCGCCTCGCCGGTGGTGCTGCGCGACCTGTTCACCACCGGGCAGATGGAGCAGGCCCTGCTGGAGGCGTTCGGAAAGCCGAAGCAGGAATGGACAGACTGACCGGTCGGATGGCCGGGCAAGGCCGAGTAACGAGCCGAAACACGATGCGCCGTCCGGGGATTGCCCCGAACGGCGCTTTGTTGCACCCCCCGAGAGGTGGGGCGCAATGGTTCTGCGATTGGGTCGGGCGCGTGCCGTGCGGGCTATTCCCGGACGAAGGTGCGGTACATCAGCGACATGCCCAGCATGTTCGAGGCCGCCTGCACGGCGTCCACCACGTCCGACTCGCGCCAGCCCTGGGCCAGCAATTCCTCGATGTCGGCGCGGGTAACCGTGGCGGGCTCGTTGACCGCCCTGGTCACGAAGGCCAGCAGCGCGCTTTCGGTTTCGTCCAGCGGGGTTTCCGCGGGCTTGCAGGACAGGCTGGCGATGTCATCCTCGCTCATGCCCTGCATGCGCAGCAGGTCGTGGTTGAACACGGCGCAGGGGGCGTAGGCGAACTTTTCCGAGGCCACGTAGCGGATGGACGCCAGCAGCGGCGGCGAAAGCCGGTCGTGATGGCGGAAATAGCGGATCATGCCGGCCTGACGCTCCATCAGACCGGGGCTGACGCTCAGAAGGCGCATGGGCATGGGAATGTCGATCTGCGCGGGAACAAGGGCATAGGTGTCGGCCACGATGCCTTCGGCCTTGTCGCGTTCCACGGTGTTCACCAGATACATGGGAAGCTCCTTTGTTTGCGTTGTTGCTTTGTAGTAGACCGGTCGTCTATTGAGATGGCCGGATGTTCCCGAGGGTGATGCCGTTCCGTATACGTGGGCGGGGGACGCTTTGGCGCGTCTAGTCGCTCCGGGGATTCCGAGCGCCTGCGGTCGGGTCGGCCTGCGGGCCGGAAAGGATGCGCGTGAAGACCATTTTCTCCAGCCGCAGCAGGGGGTGCACGTTCTTTTCCGCCTTCATGCGCAGGATGGCCCCTTCCCAGGCGTCCATGACAAAGGCGGCGGTCTCGTAGGGTTCCAGCCCGGAGGCCAGTTGGCCATGCGCGGCGGCCTCGTTCAGGACATCGCCCATGGCCCGCGACACACCGTCCAGCACCTCGCGCAGCTTCCCGCACATGGCCGGGGAAAGGTCGCACATTTCCTGGGCCAGGTTGCCGAAGGGGCAACCGCGCTCGAAGTCCCATTCCTGATAACGCTTCCGGGCCAGTTCGAAGAACCTGCGCAGCCGGTCCAGCGGGGGCGCGTCCGCGTCGCGCAGCACTTGGGCGAGGGCAGGGGTGCGCACCTCGCGGTAATGGTCGATGAGCGCGAGGCCGAACTCTTCCTTGCTGGGAAAATAAAAATAGAACGAGCCCTTGGGGACTTGGGCCAGGTCGAGGATTTCCTTGATGCCGGTATTGTTGAACCCCTTGCGGTGGACCAGTTCGGCCCCGGCATCCAGGATGGCTCGGCGTGCGTCGCGTTTCATGGGTTTTCTAGTAGACCAGTCGTCTAGTGTCGGTCAAGCGGAAAAGTCCGGCCGCCTTCGCGGTGTGCGCAGGCGGCCAGACGGTGTCGTTAGGGGAAGTCGTGGCGATGGGGAACGCGGGCGAGGCGCGGGGCGTTACACGCAGACCATGTCATAGGCCGTGCCGGTCAGGGCGCGCCCGCCTCCGGGGGCAACCTCGAAGGTGTTCTCCACCCCCACCATGCCCACCCCGGCAATACCCATCTTGGGCTCCAGGGCGATGGTCATGCCTTCTTCCAGCGGCTCGTCGAAGCGGTGGGCAATGACCGGGTATTCGTCGATGGTCAGGCCGATGCCGTGGCCCAGGAAGGTGACCTTGTTGGACCCCAGCCCCATGAAGCCTTCGGACAGCCCTGCACGGTCCACGATTTCCAGCGTGGACCGCCAGATGTCCGAGGGAATCTCGCCGGGGCGCAGCCGTTCCGCCGCACGGGCCTGCACCTCGATGCACAGGTCGTGGGCACGGCGCACCGCGTCGGGGATGGAGGCGGCGTTGCCCGCCCAGTACAGCTGTGTCTTGTCGGTATGGTAGCCTTCAAGGCAGAAGCCGATGTCCAGTGCCAGCGGGGTGCCACGCCGCCAGACCGAACCCGCGTACCCCATGAACGGGATGGCCGGGTGCTCGCCCTTGAGGCCCAGCGGGCCGTTGAAATGGCTGGGGTAGTTGCCGTTGTCCCCGGCGGCGATGTGCCCCAGAAAGCATTCCTCGCCGGGCGCGCCCATGCGCATCAGCCCGCCGTGCCCACGGCTGAAGAACACCTGCCATGACAGGTGCGAAATCTCGCGTTCGGTCATGCCGGGGCGCAGCAGGCCGGGCAGCACGTCGTGCAGGCATTCGTGGTGGCGGGCACCGGCCAGGCGCAGCTTGACCAGTTCCCATTCCGTCTTGCGGGCGCGGGCACGGGTAAGCACCGCGTCTCCCGGCACGAAGGCGACCCCCGTCAGCCGCTGTTGCAGCATGGTGGCCAGCGACCACGGCAGGCCGGACATTTCCGCCGCCACCTCCAGGCTCAGCGGGTTGCCCGCGTCGGCGCACAGGCCGGGCAGGTCGCCGTAGGAGCGGAAGGACACGATGTTGTCCAGCGGGCTTTCCAGCCGGGCGCGTTCCTCGCCCTTGCGGACCAGCAGCACCGGTTTGCCGTCGCGGGGCAACCACAGCACGCCGTTGCCCGCCGTGCCGGTAAGGTAATAGATGGCCACGCGCGAAAAGGCCATCAGCCCGCCCGCATCGGGGGCGTGCGCGGCAAGGATGCCCAGCGCGCGGGACTGGCGCAGCCGGGCTTCTTCGGCGGGCAGGCGCTCGGCGGCGGTGAACGGGCGGGGAGCGGGGGCGTGCGAAGCGAGAGAGTGGGACATGGGGGCGGAGGCTCCTTTGCGGCTGCGGTTCCGGCGATGGGCACAAGGTAGGCCAACGCGAAGCCGGGTGCAACAGGACGCAGCCGGACGCAATCGGGCGGGGCGTATCGACGGGGCCGGGTACGGCAGGGGGGCGCATGGACACTGGCGGGCGGTTCCGCACCCGGCAGCACGCAACTACAGTGGCAGGCGCGGCGATTGCGCTTGGCGGCAAGGCCGGGTAGAGAGGATGTTTCCGGATTGTTGCTCGCGGCCGGTGACGGCGGCGCGATTGAAAGAGAGGCAGGGGCCGCACCAGATTGCGTGCGTGTGCCCATGGCTTTGGCCGTTCATGTGGTTTCAGGGGTACAGGATGCTGCTCGACGCTACGCTTCGCTCCATACTGCGCGAATCGCGCACCATCGCCGTCATCGGCGCCAAGGACAAGCCCGGCCAGCCCGTGGACATGGTGGGCCGCTATCTGATCGAAGCCGGATACGACGTGCGCCCGGTGCACCCGGTGCGCCGCACCGTGTGGGGCATGCAGGCCTACCCGACCATCGCCGACGTGCCGGTGGACGTGGACATCGTCAACGTGTTCCGCGCGCCGGAGCATTGCCCGGCCCACGCGGTGGAGGTGCTGGCCCTGCCGCGCCTGCCGCGTCTGTTCTGGATGCAATCGGGCATCACCAGCCCGGAGGCGGGCCGGATGCTCTTCGAACGCGGCGTGGCCGTGGTGGAGGACCTGTGCCTGATGGTGGAACACCGCAGGCTGATGGCCGGGGGGCTGCTGTGAGCATCAACGATTCCGCGCCCCCCACGTCTGGCACGACCGCCGCATCTGGCACGACCGCCGCATCTGGCACGACCTCCGCACCATGGGACGACGCCTTCGACTGTCGCATGTGCGGCCAGTGTTGCCAGGGCGAGGGCGGCATCGTGGTCAGCCCCACCGATCTTGCGCGCATCTGCGATTTTCTGGGCATGACGCCCGAAGCCTTCGAGGCCGCCTACGGCGAACGCAGCAACGGCAAGCTGAAGGTGCGCACCGGAGCGGACGGCAACTGCGTGTTCTTTGCCACCGGGCGCGGCTGCACCGTGCACGAGGGCAAGCCGGACATCTGCCGGGCCTGGCCGTTCTTTCGCGGCAACCTGGTGGACGCGGACAGCCTGGGCATGGCCAAGGAATACTGTCCCGGCATCCGGCCCGACGTGCGCCACGCGGAATTCGCCGCCGCAGGGCGGGCGTACCTTGCCGCGCACGGGCTGCTGGCGTCTGACTGTACGTGCGAGGCCAACGCCCTGGTGCTGGACAGGAACAAGGACGGCGGCAAGTAGCCGGTCAACAGGGCAACCGGTCATTCAACAGACGCAACGGTAAGGTTTTTCGCCAAAACAGCCGAAAGGGCTGCGGGCAGGGTAAATGGGGGCGTGGAGGTTGCGTGACGCTGAGGGAATGCTACCGGATACTGCAAGTCGGCAACGGCGCGTCGCTTGACGAGGTCAAGAAGGCGTACCGTACGCTGGCGTTCGAGCTGCATCCGGACCTGAACCCCGGCAGGCCCGACGCGGCCCGCCGTTTCCAGCGCCTGAACGAGGCGTACGTGCTGCTTTCGCGCACGCTGGACGCCGCCGGACACGGCGGCAACGGCACCGGAAGCGGGGGGGCTGGCGCGGCGGAGCGCGAATCCGCCGAGCGGGAGGCCACCCGCGCCTACGAGCAGGCCCGGCAGCGCTTCGGCGATATGGGGACTGGCGGGACTGGCGGAGCGGGCGGGGCGGGAGGCGGCAACGGGCCGTCGGCGTCTTCCGGGGCTGGCGCATCGGGTGCGTCATCTGCGACCGGCCCGTCCGGGGGACCTTCCGGCTCCACGGCATCGGGCGGGGCGTCCGCAACGCGCGGCGCAAGCGGGGCAGACCGCAACCGCCGCAGGGCAGAGGCAACCTATCAGGGCCGACAGGACGAGGTGTTGCAGGACATCCTGCGCGACCCGTTCGCCCGGCGGGTGTTCGAGGACATCTACAGCCAGATCCGCCGCGACGGCGGCGGGGGGCTGGCCGCGCGCCCGCCCAAGAAGCGCAAGCTCAGCCTGGAATGGGGCGGCAAGGCCCTGACGCTGGACCTTACCCATGGCATCGGCGGGGCGGTGAAGGGCTGGCTGCGCCGCCAGATAGACGACGAGCAGACGGTGCACCTGCCCGCGCCCAGCATCGTGCCGGGGGCGCGGCTGCGTTTGCAGGTCACCCAGGGCCTGTCCGGCGAGGTGCGCACCGTGGAGGTGACCCTGCCCCCGGATTATGTGGTGGGGCGCCCCATCCGGCTCAAGGGGCTGGGCAAGCGCATTGGGCCGTGGCAGGGCGACCTGTACCTGCGCATTCTGGCAAAGGTGCTGTAGCGCGGGGTTGCTTTCGGTCTTTTCCCTCGCGCCCCTCGGCCCGCAACGGCTTTTCGGGGCGGTTCCGCTTCATTCCACGGGCATGTGCCCGCGCGCGAGGCCGGTATCTTCACCGGCCTCTTTCATTTCCGGGGCTTCGGCAATACCGGCGGCGCGGGATACGCCCCCGTCGCGTTTGTCACCCCCCCGCGCGCCGTCCAGCACCACGCAGAACACCGCCGCAATGACCAGCCCGGCGCCGATCCAGCCCGAGGGCGGGAACAGTTCGTCCCACAGCCAGTAGGCCAGCAGGGCGGCCAGCACCGGCTCGAAGTTGGCCACCACGGCCACGCGGGTGGGAGAAAGGCGGCGCATGCCCTCGCAATAGGCCATGTATGCGCCGTACGTGGTCACCAGCCCCATGCCCACGACCAGCAGCGCCCACGCCAGCGGCCCCTTCGGGGTAAAATCCACGAAGGGCAGCAGGGCCAGCGCCCCCACCGGCAGGCAGAACAGGTACAGGGTGACCGGCGAATGGCGGTGCAGGAAGTGGCGGCTGAACACGTAGTGCAGCGAATAGGTGAAGCCCGCCAGCAGGCCGAAGCCGATGCCCGCCGCGCTGGCCCCGCCCTGCAACCCCCCGCCCGACCGGCAGATCAGGAAGGCCCCGGTCATGGCCAGGCCCAGGGCGGCCAACTTGGCGCGGGTCAACGGTTCGGCGAAGCACAGCCGCGAAAGCAGCGCCACCCACGCCGGTGCGGTATACAGCAGGATGGAGGCCAGCGCCGCGCCGCCTTCGCGCACGGCCAACTGGTACGAGCCGAAGAACAGCGCCACCCCCACCAGCCCGAAGGCCGCAAAGGTGGCCGCATCGCGCGCGGGGGCGCGCCACAACCCGTACCGGACGGCGTGCAGGCCGAAGAACAGTGTGCCGAACGCGGCGCGCCAGAAGGCGATTTCCAGCGGGGTCACCCCTTCGGCAAGGCAGTAGCGGGCCAGCGGGCCGATAAGCGCCCACAACCCGGCGGCAAGCAGCACGAAGCCGTATCCGGCCAGCGGCATGGCATCCTCCCGTTGTTGTCGTACCGGTGTTGTGAACGATGGCGGGGGGGATGGCAAGCGGGGAACATGCGGAAAAACGGCTGCATGGCCGCGTGATGTTTCCGCAACCCGACGGCGACTTCACAGTGGCCCCCGGCGGTGGTACAACGCGCGGAGACATGTCCGCCGGATGCGGATCGGACATGCCGCACCGGACACACTCGTCCTATTTCGCCCGACTTCACCCGATCGGCCCGATCATCCCGTTCACCCCGATCACCCCGATCACGCAGACCAATGGGACCCGTGCCGCAAGGCCAGCGCCCGCAGGAGGATGCCACGGATGGCCCCCAACACGCCCGATACGCCCGATACCCCCGACCAGACTCCCGACCCGACCCCGGCCCGAGATACCTCCGGCCCCGACCGCCCCATTCGGCAGGACGGCAGCCTGCTGGACATGCCCAGGCCCCCCAAGCGCAAGCGCAGCAAGCTGGCGTGGGTGTTCCTGCTGGCCGTGCTTGTGGCGGGCGTGGCCCTGTGGCAACTGCGCGACCTTGTCCTGCGTGATGCCGTGCCCGACCGGCAGGCCAACATGACCGGTACCGAGGCCGCCATCCTTGGCCCCAACGCCACCAACGGCACGCTGCCCTCCATGGTGCCCATGGACGGCGACGCGGCAGCCGGTGCCCCGGCCGAGGCCAACGCCACCGCCGGAGCGCCGGGCGTCAACGCCACCAGCCCGGACGGGGCCTTTGCCCAGGACGACGCGGTGGTCCGCTTCGCCTTCGCGGAGGACATGGCCAACTGGCTGGTGGAGAACTACTATCCCAAAGGCACCCACATGGAGGCGCGTACCTCCGGCTGGGTGGCCCCCAGCCTGAAGTCGGCCAACATGCGCTACGGCGTGAACATGACCGGGCTGTCCTGGTCCGGCGACGACATTTCCGCCGGGCGCGCCAGCGTGCTGGACTACGCCTTCACCCCGGCCATGCTCGAAGCCCTGCAACGCCTGTACGCCGACCGGTTCATGGCGGCCATGGCCACGGCGGCAGCGGCGGCCAAGGTGACGGACAAGGGCAGGGAACGTCCGCTGGCCCCCGCCGAGGTGGCGGAAATGTACACCCTGTACGCCACGCGGCTGCGCGGCCTGTCCGGAGCGCTGCGCGAGGTTGCGGGCATGACCGACGCGGTGGTGCGGGTCAACGCCTGGCTCACCGCGCAGCAGACCGCGCTGGAAGCCAACGCCAAGTATCAGGACGCCGTGTTCGGCTACGACACCGCGCGCGAGGGCAATTCCACGCATCTGGCCGAGCAGGCCCGGCGCATCATGGAGCTTTCCGGCAAGGCGTACCAGCAGGCCATCATGGCCCGCGAACGCGCCCGCGAAACCCTGGCCGAGGCCATTCGCCGCAACCCCGACGCCCGCAGGCTGGACGACGACACCCTGGTCTACGCGGCCGGATGGGTGTACCGCCGGGCCAGCGGCAAGCCGGAAAAGATGGATGCCGTGCGCATGGCCGCCACGGTGCTGGCCGATACGGCGGCCCGTTTCGACAAGGCGGCGCAGACCGCGCGCCAGTAGGGTCGGAAAGACGATCCCGCAAGGACGACGCCGCGAGGGGGCAACCCTTCGCGGCGTTTTTGCGTGGAAATGTGAGGGGAAAGGGAATCGGGAGCGTTCCGTCAGAACTGGCGGTCCAGCAGGAGATGCGAGAAATATCCCAGCACGGCGGCCGCGTACCACGGCGCTGCCGCCTGCCATGCCCAGCCGTACAGCAGCATCGGGGCCAGCAGCAGGGGCAGGGGCACCAGCAGCATGGCCCACCAGGTGTGCGTCCACCCCCGGTGGCCGTCGATGGCGGGCAGCATGGCCAGCAGGCCCAGCAGGGCTGCCCACTGGTAGCGCCGGGTGGCGATGAGCGCCACGTCGGCCACCACCAGCAGCCCGTAGAACCAGGTGCGCCCGCGCGAGTGGGTGTCCACGTCTGGGGCCAGGGCAAAGGCGGTGGACACGGCCAGCAGGGCCGCCTGGGTGGGCAGGCCGGGGGAATATATGCGCAGGGCCTGCGCGGCGAACAGGGCCCCGGCGGCCAGCACAGTGCCGCCGATGATGTGGGTGCGGTATCCGGGCATCGGTGATGTGGATTGGTGATGTGGATTGATGATGTGGATTGATGATGTGGATTGGGGTGCGGGTTGAAGGGGGCAGCTGCCGTGACACAAGGCGCGGCCCGTTGAGTGGGGCGGAATGCCGCAGCAGACGTCACGGCGCCGGGCGACCATATGCCACCCTCCGCCCGGCGGGCAAGCGGGGCGCGCTGGCTAGGCCGGGCTGCCACGTGCTACACGGGTGGGGCTGCACGGCGTACGTACCGTTGCCCGCATGTCCCCTTTGTCCCCTTCGTCTTGTCCCGTGCCGTCCGGCGCAGGCCTGCCACTGCCAACCGTGGAATCCGCCATGTCCGAATCGTCGTCCCCCTCATCGCGCCCATTATCGCCCGCCGTCCTTGCCGTCTCCATCTCCTCTGTCGATGCCCCACCCGTCCGCACCATTCTGTTCACGGGGGGATGCCGCAGCGGCAAGAGCGGCCTTGCCCAGCGCTGGGTGGAATCGCTGGGGCCGGAGCGGGTGTACATCGCCACCGGGGCCGCCCGCGACGCGGAAATGGCCGAACGGGTGCGCCGCCATCAGGCCGCTCGGGGCGCGGGCTGGCGCACGCTGGAGGAGCAACTGGACGTCTGCGCGGCCCTGCGCGGGTGCATGGGGTCAGGCGCGGGCGAAATCGCCGCGGCCCCCCGCCCGCACGGGGTGCTGCTGGACTGCATCACCCTGTGGCTGACCAACCGCATGCTGGCCGACCATGACGATGCGGCCATCCTGCGCGGGGTGGAGGATCTGGCAGCGCTGCTGCGCGCGGCCAGCGTGCCTGTGGCCGTGGTGACCAACGAGGTGGGCTGGGGCGTGGTGCCGGAAACCCCGCTGGGCCGCCGCTTCCGGGACCTGTCCGGAGAGGCCAACCAGCTTCTGGCCACGGCCTGCACCAATGTGATCCTTGCCGTCAGCGGGCTGCCGCTGGCCGTGAAGGGCGGGGTGCCCGCCGCCTGCGCGGGGTAGGTGGGACGGCCTGCGAATGGCCGTATTACATAGTTATTTCTCACAGTTGTTCGCGTTTTGCTTGCCGCGACATTCGTTGCAGAATTCCCCGGTGGTGGGCTTCGATTGCTGCTCCACATAGTCGGTGGTGGGCCAGTTGGAACAGTTGGAACAGTAGTGCCAAGTGTCCGAGTTCTTTTTTCTTCTGTATGCCATAGGGGTATCTCTCCTTGGCCATTCGCAGGTAGAACACCTATTATTAGTTGATTTTATATTTGTAAATCTATGTATAAATTTGACACCGCGCATTCAGAGCGCGCCCACTGGACCCCGGCCCTTCGCTGGAGTAGAAGCCGCATGAGCCGCCCGTGCGGCCCAACCCCAGAACAGGAAGCTTCACATGCCCGGATATGTTTTTCGTTTCGTTCCTACCCGCCTGATTCCGTTCGGCCTGCTGCTGGCCGCCGCGCTGTTGACCGTTGCCGTCTCCGTTCCCGCCCCCTGCCTGGCCGCCGCCGAGGAAACCCCGGAAGCCGCCCTGCGTCAGGTGCAGACCGCCATCGACACCAGCGACGCCGCCCTGCTGGAAAAGTACGTGGACGTGGGCCGCATTGCCCAGCGCGGAGTGGACGCCTTCATGTCCGATCTGGTGGCCCGCCCGCCCAAGGCCGTTTCCGGCGGCGGCGAAACCCTGCCCCTGCTGGCCATGCTGTCCAGCGCGGTGCAGTCGGGCGCGCAGTCGCAGACCGCCCAGACCATGAAGATGCTGGTGGCCGAAGAAACCCGCAAGTTCGTGGTGTGGGGCGTGGCATCCGGCAATTTTTCCGGCAAGCCGGTGAAGAAGGAGCGCAAGGCCACCGATGGCGGCCTGTTCTCGCCCCTGTTCTCCGATGCCTCCGTGGGCCGCAAGGAACTGCGCAGCGTGAAGTCCGTGACCCGCGACGGCGACAAGGCCACCGCATCGGTGGTGCTGTTCGACCACGGCAGCGAACGTTCCTACCCGGTGGACCTGGCCCTTGCCCGGCGTCAGGAGGGCAACTGGCAGGTTACCGACGTGACCAACGCCGCCGCGCTTATTGCCGCCATTCGCAAGGAAGCGGAGAACAGATAGGGCCATCGTCACGCCGGATCGTCACGGTTTCCCTCCGTAACTGTCCGCCGGACGACCGCCCAGACACCTCCCTTTCGCCATCCCTTTCGCCAAATCGGGCCGCATGCGATGATCGCGTGCGGCCCTTTGCGTTGCATGCCTTCGCGGTGGTACGCACCACACGAGGCGCAAGCGCCGTCCGAACGTCACGCGCGCGTCACAGACATGGGCGACATGATGAGCACTCGCACCGCCCGTCCCCCGTGCCGCCGGTATCCGCCACGGATACGCACCTGTCCGGTCGGCCCCCTCGGGCACCCCACCTTGTCCCACCATGCAGGAGGTCCGGTCCATGAACTGTTCCCGTTGGCATCACGCGGCACGGGCGGCCATAGCCCTGTGCGCCATTCTGCTGTGCTGCACCCTGGGCATTGCCCATGCGAAACAGGCGGCACAGGCCAAGTACGTCATCCTGCTCATCGGCGACGGCATGGGCATGGCCCAGCGCAACGCCGCCGAACTGTATCTGGCCGCACAGAAGGGCGACACCACCCCCGGTATCGTCAAGCTGAACATGAGCCAGCTGCCCGTGCAGGGGGCCACCACCACCTATTCCATCGACTCGCTGATCACCGATTCCGCCGCCGCAGGAACCGCCATGGCCTGCGGGGTGAAGACCACCAACCGTGGCCTTGGCGTGGACGGCAAGAAGGTGCCCGTTACCTCCATCGCCGAAATGGCGCGCGACAAGGGCGTGAAGGTGGGCATCGTCTCCACCGTCTCGCTGGACCACGCCACCCCCGGCGCGTTCTATGCCCACCAGCCCAGCCGCAAGAATTACTACGAGATCGGGCTTGAACTGGCCGCCAGCCGCATGGACTACTTCGCGGGCGGCGGCTTTCTGGACCCGGCGGGCAAGAAGTCGATGCTGGAGGGCGAAAAGCGCAACGTGGTGGATGCCATCCGCGGGGGCGGCTTTCGCTACGTCAACGATGCCACCGAATTTCGCGCCCTGAAGTCCGGCAAGGAGCGCGTGGTGTTCGTGAACCCGCGCCTGCAGGACGAGCAGGCCATGCCCTACGCCATGGACGCCGCCCCCGGCGACGTGAGCCTGGCCGAAATGACCCGCAAGGGCCTTGAACTGCTGGATAACCCCAAGGGCTTTTTCCTGATGGTGGAAGGCGGCAAGGTGGACTGGGCCTGCCACGCCAACGACGCCGTCAGCTCCATCACCGACGTGCTGGCCTTCGACGCCGCCGTGGCCGAGGCCATGCAGTTTCTGCGCAAGCATCCCAATGACACGCTGGTCATCGTCACCGGCGACCACGAAACCGGCGGCATGTCCATCGGCTTTGCGGGCACTAAGTACGATTCGTATCATACCCGGCTGAAGCACCAGAAGATTTCGTACATCGCCTTCGACGAGAAGTTCGCGGCGTTCCGCAAGGCCAATCCGCAGGGCAAGTTCGAGGACGTGCTGCCCATGGTGAAGGAAAACTTCGGCCTGGCCGTGCTGTCCGATGCGGAGCGTGCCGCCCTGCCCAAGGAAGGCGACGCTATGGGCATGGTGCTGAAGGACTACGAGGTTGCGGAACTGCGCGCCGCCTTCGACCGCAGCATGCAGGGCGGCGACCGCAAGGCGCTTTCCGAACAGGATTACCTGTTGTACGGCGAATACGAGCCGTTCACCGTGACCATCACCCATCTGCTGAACCAGAAGTCGGGCATTTCGTGGACGACTTACTCGCACACCGGGGTGCCTGTGCTGACATCTGCCGGTGGGGTGGGCGCCGAACGCTTTGGCGGGTTCTACGACAACACCGACATCTTCGCCCGCATGGCCGAAACCATGGGCCTGAAGGCCCCCCTGAAGGCTGGCGACAAGCCCGCAGCCAAGGCTGACGCGGGTGGAACCGTGACCGGCCCGATTGTCAGCCAGCCCCTCGGGCAGCACGTCAGTCAGCCTGTGGCCCAGCCCGCGCAGGCCGTGGCCGCCAACTAGGCGGGTGGGCCGAGAGGCCTGACTGACAAGGACAACCGCACTGCGGGCCGGGCGGCGGGACAATCCCGTGGCCCGGCCCGTTCCCGCATGGGCGAGGGAGGGGGGCGGGGGGCGGCGCGGGCGGGATGGCCTTCGCCATGAGCAGCGGGTGAATGTGGAATGCGGAAGAACGTACACGGCGCGGCCAGCACCGCGCGGGAGAGCATATGACCACCGGGCTTGAAGGAACGGCGAACGGGACTGCCGGTGCAGGCGGGATTGTCGGAACTGGCGGAACTGGCGGAACTGGCGGCACGGGCGAGGCAAGAGCGGGCGAAGTGCCGGGCCTATCCGGTTCGGATCAGGGTTGGGAACAGGGAGCGGGGCCAGTAAAGGCAACGGCGTCGGCTGCAACAGCCTCGGCTGCATCTGGGTCGGTCGCCCCGGCTCACCTGCACATCCCCCTGCGCTCCACCCGGCGCGATACCCTGCTGTGCGTGGTGCTGGCCCTTGTCTGCCTAGCCCTGTACCTGCTGCCCACCGGGTTCGAGGACCGTCTGCCGGATAACGCGGTGCGCTGTCGGGCCACGGTGGTGTCCGTGGACAACGAGCGGGTGCATCAGTACGGCATTGTCCGCATGGGCACCCAGTACGTCAGCCTGCGCGCGCTGGACGGCCCCTACGCCGGGCAGGCCTGGCAGGCGGGCAACGAACTGGTGGGCAAGATGGAACTGGACAAGGTGTTCGCCCCCGGCGACACGGCTCTGCTGGTGCTTACCCTGCGCGACGGCAAGGTGGCCGACGCCGTGGCCCAGGATCACTACCGTCTGCGCACCCAGGCTGTGGCATTCGGCGTGTTCGCCCTGCTGCTGGTGGTGTTTGCCGGGCCGACCGGGGTGAAGGCGCTGCTGTCGTTCGTGTTTTCCGCGCTGATGATCTGGAAGGTGCTGGTGCCCGCGCTGCTGCGCGACGTGGACCCCATCCTGCTGGGGCTGGGGGTGACCACGGCCATTACCGCCGCCACCATCCTGCTGGTGGGCGGCATGAACCGGCGCGGTCTGGCCGCGTGGCTGGGCACCCTGCTGGGCATTGCCGCCACCTGCGGGCTGGCGCTGGCCTTCGCCGGGCCGTTCCAGTTGCACGGCGCAGTGCGCCCCTATGCGGAAACGGTGCTCTATTCCGGCTACCCGCACCTGCACATGACGCGCATCTTTCTGGCCAGCATCTTCATGGCCTCGTCCGGGGCGCTGATGGACCTTGCCATGGACGTGGCCGCCAGCATGGCCGAACTGGTGGCCCAGAACCCCGGCATCTCGCGCCGGGCCGCGCTGGCCTCCGGCCTGCGGGTGGGGCGGGCCGTGGTGGGCACCATGACCACCACGCTGCTGCTGGCCTATTCCGGCGGGTACATCGCCACGCTGATGCTGTTCATGGCGCAGGGCATCCCGCTGGAAAACGCCCTGAACCTGCCCTTTGTGGCGGCGGAGGTCATGAACACCCTGGTGGGCAGCATCGGCTTGGTGACAGTTGCCCCGTTCACCGCGCTGACGGGCACGTGGTTGCTGGTGAGGGGAAAGGGGGAGGGAGTAAGTGTCTATGTGCGTCAGGAATGAAATATGTAGAAACTTGTCGTGCTAATTTTGTTCTATGATGAAAATTTTACTCTAGCATTGGGCAGTTGTTGGAAATGTGCCGTGAGAGATCGAAAAAGAGTAAGCGAGTACGTCTTTTCTGGTCTTTGTCCGATAAAAAGTCGAAACCATTTTTCTGATAAAAGGCTATTGTTTTTTTGTTGCTGTAGGCATCGACAGTGATAAATCGACATCCTGTCCTGTTGCAGTTGAGAAACATTGACTTGATGAGGTTCATAACGGATGAGCCTATCCCGGATCTGTGATAAGCACAGTTGATTCCTAAACGTCCAATTTTGACGGCAGGGGAGTTTTTGTATGTAAAGCCAGAGGGAGTCGCCTTGGGATTGTAGCCATCTTCAATGCTCAGCGAGTCGTTGAGTAGGCTGACGAATCCAATAGTTTCAGAGTCGAGTGAATCTGGGTCGACTAAGTATGTAATGGCGTATGTCTTGGTCATGAGCGCTTTTTCATGTCGCTCTACGTCATCTCGGATAAATCCGTCTAGGTCGCTGTTGCCACAAGAGAACCCCGCGAAGACTGTGAAGTCCTCCACGGGGTTCAAAGAGACCGTTCCGTCTGAAATGCTATTTCGATCCGCAGGTTCGCTTGGCAAGGATCAGTTCCCTTACTTTGCTTACATTGGGGGTTGCCACGGGTGGGACTTTTGAAGAGACTTCACGCTCTATTTTATCTCGGAATGCCCGGGCTTCTTTACCCTTCAGAACGGGAGTCGGCTTGATTGCCATTGCCATGGTAGCCTCTCCTTTTCATTGAGTTCGAGCCTTGTGCTCTGTTTTCACAAAGTCTGGCTGCGTTAATTATCCTTCGAAACCCTTTGGCGTCAATGAGAATTCGTGTTGCTTTATGAACAAAGCGTTCTCTTGTGATGGAGAATAAGTATTTCTCCAGTATTGACAAGGTGTAAGGAGGATTTTGAGGGCGGTTAGATGTAACCTGTTATAATGCCTTGTGCTGTAGGGCAGTTGGCGGAATGCCCGAAAATCGCTTTTTGAATCTGTGGGTTGTGCCAGCTTTTGATAAGTAGGCACAACCCACTGTGGTTTCCTGGTACCGGGAGCGAGACTCGAACTCGCAAGGTGTTGCCACCGGCGGATTTTGAGTCCGCTGCGTCTACCAATTCCACCATCCCGGCAGGTGTAGGGAAAGGGCTATGGCACAGCGGGCATGGTCCGGTCAAGGGCAGAGTTGCACCGCAGGCCGGAAGGGGGCTGCGGTGGCTGGGTGAGCCGGGGCAGGAGTGCAGGCGTACAAGCCTTGCCCGGTTACGCTCGCAGGCGCGCCCCCGACCACGCAGGGCCGGGCCACCCTCACGCAGCCCTGCCTATTCCCCGCCCTGCGCAACTTTCCTACTTTCCGTCGGCGGGCAATATCACCTTGGAAAAGGCGCTGCCGTTCCAGCGGTACACCACCTTGTGGTCAAACTTCACCTGCGCAAGGCCGGTGGCTGTCCACAGCAGGGCGCGGGCTTCCAGGCCATCCTCGCCAAGGCAGAGCATGACGGACGGGCTGGTGCCCGGGGGCAGTTTGTAGCCGGGGGCGAAAAAGTCGGCGATGTCCGGCTCTTCCGGCGTGGCGGCGGGGGCCAGCCTGCCCTCGGGCTTGCGGCGCCACAGTTCCAGCGCGCAGGCCTCGCCGTTCTTCACACCCATGGCGGCCAGGGTGTCGCCGTTGTCGGCGCGGAACACCCGCACCGAAACGCGCGTGTCCAGCATGGGCAGGGCACCCACCTCGTAGTGTTCCGGGGTGCTTTCGATGACCGCCCAGAAATCGGTTTCGCCCTCGTCGGCAAGCTGCTGCTTTTCTTCTTCGTTCAGCCCTTCGGCGGTATTTTCGAAGATGGTGCCCGGCAACATCCGGAACATGTCCAGCGCGGTAACCTGCCCCCCGGCGGCATGGGCCGTTGCCGCGCCCGGTGTCGTGCCTGTCGCCGCCGCCAGTGCCGCCGTCAGTATCGCCAACAGGACGGCAACGCGCATAATGCGATGCATGATGAACTCCTTCCTTCTTTCGATGCGCCGCCAGCCTGCGGCGGCGCTGCCATGATACGCGGGCCACGGGGCCGTGTCCATTTGCAGGGTGCCCGAACCGTGGGGAATTTCCGTGAGCAGGGTCCCGCTTCGGGCTGCTGCATCGCGGTGTTGCCCCGGCGATTTTCGCGCACGCCGTCTGACGGAGGTCATGCGGCAGCGTGGCCGACCTGATGTCGCCTGACCTGATGTCACCTAACCGGACGTCTCCTGACCGGATGCGGTCTGGCCGGATGGAGAAGGGTGGCATGTACAAGGCCCCACCCCGCGTCGCCATTGTGGCGCGCACCCGCGCGGGGTAAAGCGCCCGCTGCGAAATGGCAGGCAAAGCCGCTTCCAAGTCCCCGTGGTTTCCGGTATCACGGTGCTCCAACAAACGGAGCATATCGTGACTCTTCCCGTCGGTTCACTCATCAACATGGCCGCCGTCGTCGGCGGCGGCGCGCTGGGCATGCTGCTGGGCGCGCGTCTGCCCGACCGCGTGCGGGCCATCGTGTTTCAGGGGCTTGGGCTGTGCACCATGGTCATCGGCATGCAGATGGCCTTCAAGACGGCCAACCCGCTGATCATGATCTTCAGCATTCTCAGCGGGGCCATCATCGGCGAACTGCTGCGGCTTGAAGACGCCTTTGCCCGCGCGGGCGAGGCTTTGAAGGCCAAGCTGCGTTCCGGCAACCCGCGCTTTACCGATGGCTTCGTCACCGCCACGCTGCTGTTCTGCATCGGGTCCATGGCCATTCTGGGCCCGTTCGACGAAGGGCTGCGCGGCGACCGGACCATCGTGCTCACCAAGTCCATTCTCGACTGTTTCGCGGCCATCGCCCTGGCCTCGGCCTACGGGGTGGGGGTGCTGTTTTCCGCGCTGCCGCTGTTCATCTACCAGGGCTCGCTGACGCTGTTCGCCGGGGTGCTTCAGCCGCTGCTGGGCCCGGCGGTGATGAACGAATTGACCGCCACGGGTGGGCTGATGGTCATCGGCATTGGCATCAACCTGTTGGAACTGAAGCGTATTCCGCTGGCCAACATGTTGCCCGCGCTGCTTACGGCGGTGCTGCTGGCCTCCATTTTCATGTAGCGCGGCGGCGGGCTGGGGCAGGCGTCCGGCGTGACCGCGCGGGCAATCCGCACGGGCAACCGGCACGGGCAACCGGCACGGGCAACCGGCACGGGCAACCGGCACGGGCAGGCGTCGCGTGCAATCCCCGCCGCGCATGGCGTATCTTTCCGGCGCGTTCGCGTACCCGGCAGCACCGGGTACAACGGCGCGCCGGACGCCGTTTGGCGCGGGCATGCGGTTGGCGGGCCGACCCCGGTCACCCTATGGCAGCCGGACCATCTTGCGCCGGGTACTTGCCCCGCGCGTCGGATGTCGTATCTTACCCCCTGTTGTGTACCGTTGCGCACTGTCGTGTACCGTTGTGCACTGTCGCGAACTGCCGCGCCCGTGGCCCCGCCCCGGTGACCCGGCCCCTGTGCCCCTGTCCCTTGACGCGGCACCCGCGCCCGCGCGCGCCACGGTCTTCGCGTCCCCGCATCCCCACCCCACCAACCCGCGCGTCCCGCACGACGCCTTGGCGGCCCCGCCGCCCGCCCCATACGAGACCCACCGCATGAGCAAGCCCTGCATCCATATCGAGGGAGCGCGCCAGCACAACCTCAAGAACGTCACCCTCGACATCCCTCGCGACGAACTGGTGGTGGTCTGCGGCCCCTCCGGCTCGGGCAAGTCCACTCTGGCCTTCGACATCGTCTACGCAGAGGGCCAGCGCCGCTACGTGGAATCGCTGTCGGCCTACGCCCGCCAGTTCCTGCCCCAGATGGACAAGCCGGACGTGGAGAAGATCGAGGGACTTTCCCCGGCCATCTCCCTGGAACAGCAGACGGCCACGCGCAACCCGCGCTCCACCGTGGGCACCGTGACCGAGGTGTACGACTTTCTGCGCGTGTTCTGGGCGCGGCTGGGGCGCATGTACTGCCCGCAGTGCGGCCTGCCCATCGAGGCGCGCGCGGCGGACGAGATCATCGCCGACATCCTTGCCCTGGGCGAAGGCACCCGGTGCATCGTGCTGGCCCCGCTGGTGGAACACCAGAAGGGCACCCACCTCGACAGGTTCAAGAAGCTGAAGGCCGAAGGCTTCGTGCGCGTGCGGGTAAACGGGGCCATCATGGGCATCGACGAGGTGCCCGCGCTGGACAAGAACCGCAAGCACACCATCGACCTCGTGGTGGACCGGCTGGTCATCAAGGACGGCATCCGGGGGCGGCTGGCTGATTCGGTGGAACTGGCCCTGCGCTACGGCGACGGTCGGCTGGTGGTGCACCTGCTCCCCGAGGGCAAGGACGGGAAAGACGAGAAGGACGGCAGCGCGGCCAAGGGCGGCGCCAACGCCGGGCGCGATATCGTGCATTCCACGGAATCGGTGTGCCCGGCCTGCCGCATCAGCCTGCCCGCGCCAAGCCCGCAGCTGTTCTCGTTCAACAGTCCGCAGGGGGCCTGCCCGCGCTGTCTGGGCCTTGGCAGCGTGGAATATTTCGAGCCCGCGCTGGTGGCGCCCAACCGGGGCCTGTCGCTGAATACCGGCGCGCTGCTGCCGTGGAAGAACACCAAGCTGTTCGAACGCCACAGGGACGCGCTGACGGCCCTTGGCAAGCGCTGGGGCTTCACCCTGTCCACGCCGCTGGCCGCGTATTCGCCCGATGCCCTTGATGCGCTGTTCCACGGCGAGACCGAGGACGGTCGCCCGGCGGGGCGCGGCGCGGGCAGCAACCTGCGCCGCAACTGGCTGGGCGGTTCCGTGGTGGTGGGCGGCAACGGGGAGAACGGGGGGAATGGCGAGAACGGGCACGCGGGGCACGACCACAGCCCGGCACTGCCCGTGGCTCCGGCAGCCGCCAACGGCACCGTCACCGATGAACGCTGGCCCGGCGTGGTGTCCATCCTCGAACAGGGCATGCAGTACGGCGACGCCTGGCGTGAACTGCTGTCGCGCTACCGCCAGAGCATGGCTTGCCCGGTGTGTTCCGGGGCGCGCCTGCGGCCGGAATCGCTTTCCGTGCGGGTGGACAGCCTGAACATCCACGAATTCTGCTCCATGTCCGTGGCCCGCGCGCTGGACTGGCTGCGCGAACGCCGCTTCGAGGGGCGCCACGCGCTGGTGGCCGAACCGCTGATGAAGGAACTGCACCACCGGCTGGAATTCATGGTCAACGTGGGGCTGGACTACATCGCCCTTGGCCGCAACATGGCCACCCTGTCCGGCGGCGAGGCGCAGCGCATCCGCCTGGCCTCGCAACTGGGGTCGGGGCTGGTGGGGGTTACCTACGTGCTGGACGAACCCTCCATCGGCCTGCACCCGCGCGACAACGAGCGGCTCATCAAGACCCTGCGCAGCCTGCAACGGCGCGGCAACACCGTGTTGGTGGTGGAGCACGACGAGGCCACCATCCGCGAGGCGGACACGGTCATAGAGCTTGGCCCCGGCTCTGGCGTGCTGGGCGGCGAGGTGGTGTTCCTCGGCCCGGTGGACACCCTGTTGTCCTCGTCGCAAAGCCTTACCGCGCAGTACCTGCGGGGCGACATGGCCATTGCCCGGCCCCGCGCGCGCCGCGCCCCGCGCGGCTGGATGACCCTGCACGGGGTGACCACCAACAACCTGCAAGGCATCGACTGCCGGGTGCCGCTGGGCGTGCTGACCTGCGTGACCGGGGTTTCCGGCTCGGGCAAGAGTTCGCTGGTCATGGATACCCTGTACAAGCATCTGGCGTTGGCGCAGGGCATCCGGGTGGACCAGCCGGGCTCCATCGAGGGCATCGAGGGCGCGGAGACCATCGAGCGCATCGTGTCCATCGACCAGACCCCCATTGGCCGCACCCCGCGTTCCAACCCGGCCACCTACACCAAGATATTCGACGAGATACGCGGCATCTTCGCCATGACGCCCGATGCCCGCAAGCGCGGCTACAAGCCGGGGCGGTTCAGCTTCAACGTGCGCGGGGGCCGCTGCGAGGCCTGCGGCGGCGATGGGCAGATCCGCGTGGAAATGCACTTTCTGCCCGACGTCTACGTGACCTGCGACGTGTGCAAGGGTCGCCGCTACAACCACGAGACGCTGGAAGTGCGCTACAAGGGGCTGAACATCGCGGAAGTGCTGGACCTTACCGTGCGCCAGGCGCGCCAGTTCTTCGAGAACTATCCGGTGCTGGAACGCCGCCTTGGCGTGCTGGAGGACGTGGGTCTGGAATACCTGCGCCTTGGCCAGCCCGCCACCACGCTGTCCGGCGGCGAGGCCCAGCGCATCAAGATATCGCGCGAACTCGGCAAGCGCAGCCTGCCCGGCACCATGTACATCCTCGACGAGCCCACCACCGGCCTGCACATGCACGAGGTGGGCAAGCTGATCACCGTGCTGAACCAGCTGGTGGACCGAGGCGCCACGGTGACGGTGATCGAGCACAACACCGACGTCATCCTGGCCTCCGACCACGTGGTGGACCTTGGCCCCGGCGGCGGCGAGAACGGCGGGCGCATCGTTTCCGCCGGTACGCCGGAAGAGATCATGGACGACCCCCACTCGGTGACCGGCACCTTTCTGGTGCAGGAACACGCCACCCGCCACCCCGGCATGCCCATGCCGCGCGTGCCCGTGGCCGCCGCGCCCGCGCCTGTCCAGATTCCCGGCCTTGATATGAGAGACATGGGGGACATGGGTGACATGGGGGACATGGCGGATACGGGTGACGCGGGGGACACGGACGGCGACAGCATCGGCCCGGACGACACGGATGCGTCGGACGCCACGGGCGGCAAGGCGGCCTCCGCCAAACCTGGTCGCAGGCCCAAGGCTGGCACGGCGGACAAGGTTGGCAAACCCGGCAAGGCCGGTGCCGTGGCCACCGCCACCGCTGTTTCCGCCACCGGGGACGCCCCGCGCAAGCGCGGCAGGCCTCGCAAGAATCCCTGAACGCTGGCGGGCGGTGGAGCCGCCCGCCAGTGTCCGCCTTCGGCAACGCCCATACCCCGACGCATTGCCCAGCCCCCGTGTGCCTGCGCACGGGGGGCGTTGCGTGCCTGCATCGCGGCATGACGGGACATGGCAGGATATGACGGGGCACGCCCCGGCGTGGTCCGTGCGAGACGGATGGGACGTGTGTGAAGAAATGTCGGACCGTGTGATTTGTTCTTGTCTCGCGTGGTAAGTGTCTACTCCGCGCCTGCCGATGTTTCCGTTGCCGCATCCATCGCATGGGTGTAAGATATCCAGCGAATTGACCGTACGTTTTCCCCCACAGGAGATGCACATGGGCCGATTTACCGGCTTCGATGAAGTATATGCCGCGCTGTATGTGGATTTCGACAATATCTATTCCCGCCTGCGCGAACAGGACGAAGATGTCGCCCGCGCTTTCGCCACCAACCCCCAGCGCTGGGTGAAGTGGATAGAAGGCCATGCCCTGCGCATGTTGTACGGCGACGGCGTGCGCCGCCGCATTCTGAAGCGCATCTGCTACATGAATCCGCAGTGCTTCCACGAATTCCGTCCGTTCTTCATCCGCGCCGCCTTCCAGGTGGTGGACTGCCCGCCGCTGACCAATCAGGGCAAGACCAGCGCCGACATCCATCTGGTCATGGACTGCATGGATGCGCTGAACCACTCCACCCGCTTCGACGAGTTCATCATTCTTTCCGGCGACGCGGACTTCACACCGCTGCTCATCCGGTTGCAGGAGCACGCCCGCCGTCCGCTGGTGCTTTCCGTGGGCTACACCTCGCCCGCGTACACCGCCGCCGCCTCGTGGCGCATCCGCGAAGACTGGTTCGTGCAGCAGGCCCTTGAAGACGAACGCCCGGCGGAGCCCGTGTCCGCGCCCGCCCCGTATGCCCCGCGCGGCAACGGCGAGCGCCTGGCCCGCGTGGCCGAGGTGGTGCGCCGCATCGTGGCCGATGCCCCTGCCGCCGTGGGCGTTGCCTCGCTGGCCCAGACCCTTCAGCGCGAGGTGGACCCCGGCACGGACTGGTTCGGCTACGGTCGCCTGCGCGACCTGCTGGACGCGCTGGACCTGAAGGGGCTGGAATTTTCGGCGGTGCCCCCCGGCTACCTGTACGATCCGGAACGCCACGAACAGCCCGAGGAACGCGACGCCCACGACGACTTTCGCTCGCGCTACCCCGACCTGTACGACTTTGCCCTGAAGGTGCATCGCCTGACCGACATGCCCCTGCTGCGGCCCGACCATTTCCGGCAGCTGCTGGGCATCATCGTGGAAGAAGTCAACGCCAACGGGTTCTTCATGACCACCACCTCGCGCAACGTGCGCGACCGGTGCGTCGAGGCGGGCCTGCCCATCGCGCGGGGCCACGTGAATTTCGTGCTGGTGGGCATTGCGCGCGGGGGCTACCCCCTCAACGAGCAGGACGGCGTGAACCTGCGCGAGGTGGGCAAGGCCTTTCTGCGCAACGCCTACGACCTGTGCCGCATGTCGCAGATCGACCTGACCAAGCCGGAACAGCAGATGCTGATGGTGTGGATACTCCCTAAAGAATCCATGGGCGATTAGGGGGCGGCAGCCGTTGCCACTGCGGTCCTTTTGTCCCCTGCCTGCGTCAGAAAAGTTTTTTATTCCAGTCGAGTACGAGAAGAGTACACTCCTTTCATAAAAAATCGTTCTTCCTCGGCAGAGAACAAAAATCTCCGCAGTGCCAACGCCACCCAAAGGCAAATGGCCTGTTTGCCTGAGGGCGCGTCACGACGAAATGAAAAAGGAACCGGCTCCCCGCGAGGGGAGCCGGTTTTTGTTGGTGGAGTGGGCAATACCAAGCGTTCAGCCGGTAATATCCGATGCCGGGAATGGCGTTCGCGGTCCTTTCCGCGCCTGCGCCCCGTCTACCACTGCACGTAGCTGATGTGGGTTTGCAGGTATTCCATCAGGCCGTGCTTGCCGTCGGCCCCGCCGATGCCGGACTTGCGCCACCCGGCGTGGAAGCCCTGCATGGCCTCGAAGTGCTCGCGGTTGACGTACGTCTCGCCGAACTTCAGGCGGTTCATGGCGTACATGGCGCTGTTCACGTTGGTGGTGAAGATGGACGAGGTCAGGCCGTAGTCGCTGTCGTTGGCCAGGGCGATGGCCTCGTCGAGGTCCGTGAAGGTCAGCACCGGCAGCACCGGGCCGAAGATTTCCTGCTGCACGATCTCCATGGCCTGGCGGCAGCCGCCCAGCAGGGTGGGCTGGTAGAAGTGGCCGGTCGGCGTATCCGGGATGTGCCCGCCGGTGATCACGTGCGCCCCGTCCTCCACGGCGCGTTGCACCATGTCCGCCACCTTCTTCTGCTGTTCCGCGCTGACCTGGCTGGACATGTCCGGGGCCGTGGCGGCCATGGGGTCGCCGTAGGTCACGGCCTTGAAGGCCTTGGCCAGCATGTCGGTGAACTGGTCGGCGATGCGCGCGTCCACGTACAGCCGTTCGGCGCAGTTGCACACCTGCCCGCTGAAGATCACGCGAGAGGCCACCACCGCCTTGGCGGCAAGTTCCAGGTCGGCGTCGGCGCAGACGATGGCCGGGGCCTTGCCGCCCAGTTCCAGCGAGGTTTTGGTGATGTTCTTGGCGGACGAGGCAATGACCCGCTGGCCCGCCTCCACGCTGCCGGTCAGCGAAATGATGCCCGGAATGGGGCTGCGCACCAGCGCTTCGCCCAGCGTGCCGCCCGCGCCGGTGATGATGTTGAGGACGCCGTGCGGCAGGTCCAGCCCGGTCAGCAGTTCGGCAAAGGCCATGATGGTGTTGGGGGCGACCGAGCTTGGCTTGATGACCACCGCGTTGCCGGTGAGCAGCGCCGGGGCCACCTTGCGGGCCATGACGAAGAACGGGAAGTTCCACGGGCAGATGCCCACGGATACGCCCACCGGCTTGCGCATCAGAAAGATGCTCTCGCGCGGGCGGTCGCTCTGGATGATCTCGCCTTCGTAGATGCGCGCCCATCCGGCGTAGTAGTCGAAGTATTCGGCGGTGACGTCGATTTCCACCTGCGCCAGCGGCAGCACCTTGGCTTGCTCTTCCACCAGGATATGGGCCAGATCAACGCGGTGCTTGCGGATGAGCTCCGCCATTTTCTTCAGGTATCCCGCGCGGTCGGGGGCGCTGCGGGCCGCCCAGGCGGGCTGCGCGGCGCGGGCCGCATCAAGCGCGCGCCCGGCGTCGGCCTCGTTGCCGTTGGGCACGGTGGATACGATCTTGCCGGTGAACGGGTTTTCGACCTCTATGACGTCCTTGCTGCTGGAGGAAACCAGGGAACCATCGATGTACTGCTTGTAAGCCTTCATGATGCCTCCGGATTGCACGTGAGGTGAGGGATGCTGCCCGGCATGTGCGGGCGCGGGATGGCCTGCGGTCCCATCCCTGCGGGGCAGGGGGGACTGTGGAGGACTACACCGCCTTTCGTCGCCCTCGTCAAGGTGCGAAGCAGGGTATGCAGCATGGCTGTGTTGCAGTGGCACTGCATTCAGGAATGGCGCGGCAAATTCTTCGCAGGAATTTTTGAAGATTCGTGACTGCATCCGTAAATATTCGGCGGGCCGAGGACTTCGGAGTGTCGCGGAAAGCATCATCCGTCCGGCTGTTTGTATAGGCTGTGACTATCGAATGGCGCTGAATGAATTGACTATTCCGCTTTGTGGGTGCGCCGCGCGACGTATAGGGTGGGCGCCACTACACAGTACACGCGGAGGTGTTCATGCGTCAGTTGCAGAACGAGGGGCGGCGCGGGTTTCTGCGCGCCTCGCTGACCGGGGTGGCGGGGCTGGCCGCCGCCTCGTTGCCGGGGGCGGCGCAGGCCGCGCCATTCCCCGGCGGCAGGTTGCAGGTATGGTCGTGCGGGGGGCTGGCGGAAGCCATGCAGCCCGCCCATGCGGAGTACGAGCGGCGCAGCGGCGCGGCGGTGGTGTACACCGGGGCGTTTGCGGCGGCGCTGGGCAAGTCCCTGCTGGGCAGCGGCTCGACAGAGGTGTTCGCCGGGCGGGTGCTGGATCTTGCCAAAAAGCTGCGCGCGGAAGGCCGGATGGCCTATTTCAAGCCGCTGTGCTTCACCAGCTACGTCATTGTCACGCCCACGGGCAATCCGGGCAACGTGCGCTCCGTGGACGACATGGCCCGCAAGGGGGTGCGGGTGGCCATGGCGCCAGAGGCCTCGCCCCCCGGCGGCGCGGCGGTGGTCGGGCTGCTCAAGAAGGCTGGCTGCCTGGATGCGGTGATGGCCAACGTGGCCGACCCCGGCACCTGCGTGCAGCGTTCGGTGGAGGCGGTGACCACCGGCAAGGCCGACGCCATGATCGTGGAACTGCGGGTCACCCGCTTGCCCCAGTTCGCGGGCAGGCTGGACATCGTGGAAATTCCCGCCGGGCTGTTTCCGCCGCCGCCGCTCACCTTCACCGTGGGCGTCATGCAGGAAGCGCGCGACCGCGCCCTGGCCGACGACTATGTGGCATGGGTAACGTCTCCCGACGGGCAGGCGCACTTCGAGCGGGCCGGGTTCATCCCTGCCATTTCGCCGCGCGGGCAGGAACTGGTGGAAAAGCTGGGGGTGAAGGATGTCTGATGCGGGCGTGAACACCGCGCCTGCGGCGGGCGGCGCGGCGAACCTGACGGAACTGAAGCCCCGCGCCGTGCGTCAGGGCGCGCGCGCCCGCACCCTGCGCCTGTGGAACCGGGCGGTGCAGGTCGTCATGCTGCTGGTGATCGGCCAGTGGTCGTTCTACGGCATCTTTCGCTGTCCGTTCGTGGTGCCGTACATCAGTTGCCAGAACTGTCCGGTGGTGGCCTGCCACGGGCGGCTGTTCACCATGTTCTGGGGCGTGTGGGCCGGGTGGCTGGCGCTGGCGGCGCTGTTCGGCCGTGCCTTCTGCGGGTGGGCCTGCCCCGGCGGCACGGTGAACCGCCTGCTTGGCCTGTTTGCGCCGTTGCGCCTGAAGCCCGGCGGACTGGCCGCGCGCCTGCTGCCCTTCGGCAAGTACGGCGGACTGGCGCTGGCCCTGTGGGCCTACTTCGTACTGGGGCAGCCGCGCGTCAACGTGCCCATCCGCACCGGGGAATTCCTTGGCGCGGTGGCCCTTACCTTCGAGCACGCCATGCCGCTGTGGCTGGTGCGCACATGGACGGTGGTGGGCATTCTGTCGTTGGGTGTGGCGGTGTCCGCCGCGTGGTGCCGTTTTGCCTGCCCGGCGGGCGGGGTGCTGGAAGTGGTGCGCCGTTTCGCCCCGTTTGCGGTGTACAAGACCGACGCCTGCAACGGTTGCGACAAGTGCCGCAAGGTCTGCTACATGGCCACGCGGCCCGGGGAAACCAACTGTACCAACTGCGGGGACTGTATCGGCTCGTGCCCGCAGGACTGCATCGGCATGGGGCGGCAACCGCGATGAGCGCGGGCGATTCGCGCCACCCGTGCTTTACCGCCGGGGCGCACGCAACGCATGCGCGCATCCACCTGCCGGTGGCGGCGGCCTGCAACATCCGTTGCGGGTACTGCGACCGGCGGCACGACTGCGTCAACGAATCGCGCCCCGGCGTGACCAGCCGCGTGCTGAACCCGGCAGAGGCCGCGCAACTGGTGGACCGGGCCGTGGCGGCCCTGCCGCACCTTTCGGTGGTGGGCATTGCCGGACCGGGGGACCCGCTGGCGGACCCCGGCCCCACGCTGGAAACCCTGGCCCTTGTACGCCGGGCGCATCCGGGCCTGCTGCTGTGCCTGTCCACCAACGGGCTGGCTCTGCCGGAGCATGTGGATGCGCTGGCCGCGCTGGGCGTGGGGCACGTTACCGTGACCCTGAACGCCGTGGACCCGGAACTGGGCGCGCGCCTGTATGCGCATGTGACGGCGGATGATGGCCGCGCGCTGCATGGCGCGGAGGGGGCGGCGCACCTGCTGGCCCGGCAGGAGGAAGGCCTGGCGCGCCTTGCGCGGGCGGGCATTGCCGTGAAGGTGAACACCGTGGTGGTGCCTGGCGTCAACGATGCCCACGTGGAGGCGGTTGCCCGGCGCGCCGCCGCGCTGGGGGCATCGCTGATGAACTGCATCGGACTGATCCCGGTCGCGTCCACGCCGCTGGGCGGGGTGAACGCGCCGGGGCCGCAGATGATGGATGCCGTGCGCGCTGCTGCGGGCCGCCATCTGCCGCAGATGCGCCACTGTGCCCGCTGCCGGGCCGACGCCGCCGGACTGTTGGGCGACGGCGGCACGCTGGGCGGGCTGGGGCTGCTGCCCCCGAATACGGACACGCCGCGCCGGGAGCATGACTTGCCGGGACTGCCGGGTATATCGGATAGGGCAGGCATGCCGGGCTGTACCGGGCGACGGCGGTGCGGTTGAGGGCGGATGAAGCCTTCGGCGGTGCCACCTGCCCTGGTACGGGAAGAGGACAGATAAACGGAAAGGACGCCGTCCCATCATGGGCGGCGTCCTTTCTCGTTTTCGGGAAATGCTCTCACGCGCGGGTCACTTTTCCGCGCCCCAGACCTGTTCCAGCCGCCGGTCGCGTCCGCAGCCGGTCCGGTAGTAGGCATAGCGGATGGGATTCTTGCGGTAGTAGTCCTGATGGTATTCCTCGGCGGGCCAGAAGGTGGATGCGTCTTCTATGCTGGTGGCCACGGGTTTGCCCAACCGCGCCTCGATGGCCTTCTTGCTGGCCTCGGCGGCATGGTGTTGCGCGGCATCGGCCACGAAGATGGCCGAGCGGTACTGGCTGCCCCGGTCGCAGAACTGGCCGCCCGCGTCCAGCGGGTCCACGTTGCGCCAGAAGACATCCAGCAGGGTTTCGTAGGTTACCCTGGCCGGGTCGTAGGTTACCCGCAGGGCCTCGGCATGCCCGGTGAGGCCCGAGGACACCTGCTTGTAGGTGGGCGCATCCACGTTGCCGCCGGTATAGCCGGAGGTGGTTTCCAGCACGCCGTCCAACTGGTCGAAGGGTTTTTCCATGCACCAGAAGCAGCCCCCGGCGAACACGGCGGTAGCCGTCGTGCCGGTTGGCGCCCGTGGTGTGCCGGCCTGCGCGGCGCGGGCCGTTGCGGGCAGCAGCAGGACGGCCACCAGCAGGGCGGAAAGGGGCAAGAGCTGCGCCAGCGCGGCCAGCGTCGACGTTGCGGTCTCGATGAAGGGGGACTGAAGCAGGGTGGACATGGTGCGCACTCCCGTGCCGGAGGCGGCGCGCCGGAAGTGGCGCGTCCGTCCGGGCATCATGGCAGATATAGCACGCCTGCGCCGGGAGTACAGGGGGGCGCGATGTGTTTGCGGGATGGGCGAAGGCGCAAGGAGGGTGCGCTCTGGGGCGGCAGGGTGCCCATGGCGAAAGCGGCGGACGGCTACCCGCCGCACCACATGTCCGCCAACTGCTGGCGGTGGTGCAGCAGGATGTCGCAGTAGTCCAACTCCATTTCCAGCATGTCCCGGTCGCTGCGGCGCAGCCATTCCGACAGCCACCCGAAGCGGGATGCCAGCACCATCAGCGGCAGGTGGCGCAGGGTTTTCGTCGGTATCCCGGCAAGGCTGTACGGGGCCACCCCTTCACGCAAGGTGGCGGTAAGCCCGGCGGCAAAGCCGCGCCCAAGGCCGGAAGGATGCTCGAACCCCACGCAGCCGATGCAGTTGGCGGCGTCGTACAGCATGGGCTGCGCGCCCGCGAATTCCCAGTCGATGACCCCGCGTAGCGCGGACAAAGGATTGGGCCCGCTGGGGGATGGTGGAGTCGCGTCGCCATCCCCGCAGGGTGCCCAGATAAGATTCAGGGGGTGGGTGTCGCCATGGGCCAGCACCACCGGCTGGGCGGCCAGCACGTCGGGCAGGGCTTCCAGCGCGTCGCGCACCGGGTGCAGGCGGCGGGCGGCTTCCGGCATGCGGCGGGCCACGGCCTCGTGCAGCCCGGCGATGAACGCAGGCAGCGGCGGTACCGGCGCGGGGGGCAGCCCGGCGGGCAGGTTGTCCCCGGCCCGGTGCAGGGCCAGCAGCAGGGCGGCCACGGCGGTTCCGCGCCATGCATGGTCCAGGTAGTCCGGGCGGGGCGGTTCCGCGCCGGGCACGAAGGGCGAAAGCTGCCAGTACCCGGCATGGGGTGGGGTGTCCGCCGCCAGCACATGGCGCAGGGCGGAATTCGACGGGGCCTCGGCAATGGGGGTTCCGCCCTGGGCAACGCCATCCGGCGCGCGCTCATGCGCGGCGTCATCCTCCACCGGCAGGTAGGCGGGCACCAGCGGGGCCAGTTCCGGGCCGGACACGGCAGGGTCCGCCAGTTGCGCCAGCAGGTCGCCCATGGCCTCGCGCCGGGGCACCTGCGCCGGGGCCAGCCGTTCCAGCATCCACAGCCGCCCGTCGTCGCCCTGCACCGCCGTGCGGGTCAGGCAGCGTTCCGGACTGCCGGGCAGGGGAAATTCCGTGGCCAGGCGGCGCGGGGTGATGCCGAAACGGTACAGCAGGTCGAGCATGGGGGCTCCGTGGCGGTTGGCGTGGCGGTTGGGTTGGCCGGAAAGACGGAGGCGCAATGTTCCATGCCGGGCGCCCCCCTGTCCAGTTGTCCAGTTGTCCAGTTCTCCGCTGTCCAATTTTTCGGGGGCAGGGGGCAGGCGCGGGACGGGCGGGATGGCACGGCAGGCAGGGGGGCGGGCCGCGCGTCCGGTCGTTTCCCGGCATTGCCACGGTCGCCGGGGCAACGTAGTATCAGCCGCGTTGCGCGTTCCGTGTCCGAACAGCCCGGCCCCCGGCCATTCCGGAGTGTTTCCGCCGTGACCTTCGCCGAACTGCCCCTCGACGCCCGCTTGCTGGCCGGGGTGGAAAGCATGGGCTATCACCTGCCCACCCCCGTGCAGCGCCGGGCCATTCCCGCCGCACTGTCCGGGCGCGACGTGCTGGCCCTGGCCGCCACCGGCACGGGCAAGACAGCCGCCTACGCATTGCCGCTCTTGCAACGCCTGCTGGAAGGACCGCGCGGGGTGCTGCGGGCGCTGGTGGTGGCCCCCACCCGAGAACTGGCCGAGCAGATTCACGATCACATCCGGCGGCTTGGCTCCATGACTCGCCTGCGTTCCGCCACCATCTACGGCGGGGTGGGCATCATGCCGCAGGCCCTGCGGCTGCGCACCGGCGTGGAGATCGTGGTGGCCTGCCCCGGTCGGCTGCTGGACCACCTGCGGCGCGGCAACCTGGACCTTTCCGCCCTTGACGTGCTGGTGCTGGACGAGGGCGATTCGCTGTTCGAACTGGGCTTTCTGGCCGACGTGCGGGCGTTGCTGGCCGCCGTGCCCGCGCGGTGCCAGCGCATGCTGTTTTCCGCCACGCTGCCCCAGGCCGTGCAAGGCCTGGCGGGCGAGGCCCTGCGCGACCCCGTGACCGTCAGCGTGGACGCGCAGGCTCCGGCGGCCACCGTGGACCACGCCCTGTATCCGGTGCCCGCCCATCTCAAGACCCCGCTGCTGAAGGCCATGCTGCGCGCCCGGCTGCTGCCCGGCGTGTCCGGTCTGCCCGTATTGCCCGACCCACCCGATCTCCCCGATTTGCCCGACCTGCCCGATGGAGAGGACACCCCCGAAGGCGGCACCGAGCATGACGGCATAGCCGTTGTACCGCGTGACGGCGTAGCCGTTGTACCGCGTGACGGCGTAGCCGTTGTACCGCATGACGGCGTAGCCGTTGTACCGCATGACGGCTCGCGCGGCGGCCATCCGTCCCTGCACGCCGTCGAGGACGGATCCCTGGCTGGTGCGGTGCTGGTGTTCGTGCGTACCCGGCACGGGGCGCGCCGCCTGTGGCAGCAACTGGCCTCAACCGGGCTGCGCGTGGGGTGCCTGCAAGGCAAGCTTTCGCAACGGCGGCGCCAGGCAACCCTGGACGGGTTTCGCACCGGGCGCTACGCCGTGCTGGTGGCCACCGACGTGGCCGCGCGCGGACTGGACATTTCGCGGGTGACCCACGTGGTGAACTACGACGTGCCCGCCACGGCGGACGCCTACATCCATCGCATCGGCCGCACCGGACGCGCCGCCCGCGCGGGCACGGCCATGACCCTGGTGGCCCCCGGCGACGAGACGGCGGTGCGCCATATCGAGCGCGCCCTGGGCGGCCCGGTGACCCGCTGCCGCTTCGAGGGGTTCGATTACGGCGCGGCGGCACGCAGCCCGGAAGGGGCACGCCCCGCGCTGCCGCCCCGGCAGGCCCGCCTGCCCGGCGGGCGCAAGCCGCAACTGCAACCTGCCGAGGTTCCGGAATCGCCCCGCCAGCCCGCCCGGCCCCGCCCGGCCCGTCATGCCGTGCCCCCGGCGGCCCAAGGTGCCTTGGGTGGCGCGCCGCAACCGCAGGGCCAGCAGGCGGCCAAGCCCGCCCGCTCGCAGGGTACCCCCGGAACTGCCGGGCACGCGGGGCAGGATGCGCGCGGCAAGTCCGGGCGGGACGGAATGGGCCGTGAAGGCGGAGGGCGCGGGTCTTTCGGCTCTTCTGGCGGCGGCTCCGGTCCCCAATCCGCAAACTGACGGCGTATCCCGGTCCGCGCGGAAATGGCAGGAGACCAGGCCATGAACCGCCCAGTCCGCCCAGTCCGCGAGGAGGCGTTCCGCGCGCCAGCTTGAACCACGGCGTTCCCTTTGCTACATCCTGTGTCCACTGCTGGCGCGGCCTGTCCTTTTCCGGCCCGGTCCAGTGCGTCCAGACCGTCCGATCCGATCTGATGCGGACCGATTCGCCCTGATCGGGCCAGATCCGGTCTGGTCCGGCCCGTCTGGCCTGATCCGGCCCGTTGGCCATCCGCAGGACACTTTTCAATCCGCGTGCCGCACGGCACGCTTCATCCGGAGGTACGCATGCCCTCGTTCGACGTGGTCAACAAGGTAGAGATGCAGGAACTCGACAACGCCGTGAACAACGTGAAGAAGGAAGTGGAAACCCGCTACGACTTCCGCAATTCCGTCACCGAAATCGAACTGCATCGCGGCGACAAGCGCATCCATCTGCTGGCGGGCGACGAAATGAAGATGCGCGCCCTGCAAGACATGCTGCAATCCCACTGCATCCGCCGCAAGGTTGACCCCAAGTGTCTGGAGTTCAAGGATATCGAACCGACATCCAAGGGCCAGGTCAAGCGCGATGTGGTGATCCAGGAAGGCATCACCAAGGATGTCGCCCAGAAGATCGTCAAGAAGATCAAGGATTCGAAGCTCAAGGTGCAGGCCGCCATCCAGGACGACCAGGTGCGCGTGACCGGCAAGAAGATCGACGATCTTCAGGAAGTCATCCAGTTGCTGCGGGGGGAGGAGTTGGGCGTGCCCCTTCAGTTCGTCAACATGAAAGCCTAGCGCATGCGGGCCTGTTGCCCGCTGGCTGCGTTGCGGCACACCCCGGCTTCCTCGACGTAGCGCTGCTACGCCGTCGTCGCCGTGGCGCACCGCGCCTTGCCTTCTGGGCCGCCGCCGCGTTTCGCCATCGCAGGCCACGCCCTCGCCCCGCCCGGTGCCCGAGCGGGGGGCGCAGGTTTGAAAGGCGGAAGAGAGTGGGGTGGAGGCGTATGGCGTGCGGCCATCAGCCATGGCAGGTTCTTTCGCATGCAGATCACAAGCAAGCGCCCGGATACTATGCGTATCCGGGCGCTTGCTTGTGTATGCCGTGTGGTGTGCTGCTGTACGTTGTCCCGTCCTACCCGGCACGTCCATCACGCACGGCGGCGGCGAAGGTTTCCAGGTCGTTGGGCTGCCCGGGGGTGTGGTCTTCCGGGTAGAGCAGGGCGGACATGTAGAACACGGAATCGATGCGCAGGGCGTTGGATGCGCTGGAGGCAAAGCGCGAAAGCCGGTCGGCGATGGCGTCTCGCTCGTGCCCTTCGAACTGGGGCAACAGGTCGCGGGCGCGATCGGGCAGCGAGGTCAGCAGTTGCGCCTTGCGGCGCATCAGGTCGCGGTAGGCGTCCTGGTCCTCGTTTCTGTGCAGCGCCTGTTCGGCTTCACGCTCTATGTCGCGTACGGTGGCGGCCATTTCGTCAAGCCAGTGTCCAAGGGCTTCGCGTCCCTTGCGGGCGTCGGGTTCGGTGGCGGGCATGGGTGGCACCTCCTGTTATGGTCTTAGTACCCTTGTGCAGGCCGGGGCGCAAGGGTTGCGCCCCGCGCCCCGCGCCGGGGGCGGGCTGGGATGGAGGCGGACGGGCAGCCGGAGGGCATCGAAAAGGGGCGGGGCGTCGTGCGCCCCGCCCCATGTGTACCTGGCGGTGTGTGCGGGCCGGTGCCCCCGGAACCTCAGCGCCGCAGTTCCAGCCGTACGCCCCTGCCGGGGGTGCTGCCCGACATCTGCGAAGCGTGCGCGTCGCGCCGGTAGGATGCGCTTTTGAAAAAGTCGCACTTGGCACAGTTGCCGATCTTCTTGGCAAAGGTTTCCTGCACCTGTCCGCCGCAGAAGGTGCCGGTAACCCCGGCACAACTGAAGCCGTGGTCGGGCCAGGCGGGACAGATGCCCATTTCCTTTTCCTTGGCGCCGCCCTTTTCGCGCCCGCACTTCTTGAATTCCCAGCAGGGCGCGGCCTTGCCCGCCGCCGCTGCCGCGTCGTCGGCCTCGTCGGTGGCGGAAATGCGCGCAACGGTGCGCGAAAGGTCGCTGGAACGCCCGGCCAGGCTGAAGACGTCCTGCGCGGCGTGGTTCATCATGTCCATGGTGCGCCCGGCAATGCCGGTAATGGCCTCCACAGCGCGGTTGATTTCGGCAGAAGTGGCCGACTGCTGTTCGGCGGCGGTGGCGATGGACTGTACCTGAATGCTGGTGTTGTCGGTAAGGGCAAGGATTTCCGACAGCGCGGTGCCGGAATCCTGGGCGCGGCGGGCGGCCTCGTTGACGGCGGCACGGGCCCCGTCCATCTCGCGGGCGGCGGCGCGCGAACTCTGCTGGATGCCGGTGATCACCTCGCTCACCTCGCGGGTGGCGTTCATGGTCTTTTCGGCCAGCTTGCGCACTTCGTCGGCCACCACGGCAAAGCCGCGCCCGGCATCCCCGGCGCGGGCCGCCTCGATGGCCGCGTTCAGCGCCAGCAGGTTGGTCTGGTCGGCGATGTCGGAAATCACGTTCATCACCTGACCGATGTTGCCCGCCTGCGTGTCCAGTGCGCCCACGCGTTCGGCCAGTTGCCCGATGACCTGTTCCACGCCGTCGATGTGCGCCACCAGTTCGTTCACCTGGCGGGCACCGTCCACGCTGCGGCGGCGGGTTTCGGCGGCCTGGTCGGCGGCGTGGGACGCGTTGCGGGCCACTTCGATGACCGTGGCGTTCATCTGTTCCATGGCGGTGGCGGTTTCTGCCGTGCGCTCCTGCTGGCTGCCCGCCCCCGCGTTGGCTTCCTGGATCAGGGTGGCCAGGTCTTCCGCGGCGCGGGTCACCTCGCTGGCTGCCGACATGGAGTCGGCGGCAAAGCGTTCGATGCGCGACGAGGTGCTGGCCAGGGTACACTGCGCGGCGCGCAGCCGGGTCAGGTCGCGCAGCAGCACGAAGCTGCCGTGCGTGCGGCCCGCCGTGTCGGTGATGGGCCGGGCGGACAGAGTGAGGTGGATCAGGCAGGGCATGCCCGGGGCGGTGCCGTTGTCCGGCACCCCACAGGCCAGGGGGATGGCCAGTTCGCCCGTGGCGGCGCGGCCCTCGCGGATCTGGCGCAGCAGTTCCGCCCCCTTGGCATCGGTGGGGGCGGGGCGCAGGCCCACGGTTTCAAGAGTGGCGGGCAGGGCGGGCGGCGTGGTGCCCGTGTCGAGCAGGGCCAGCAGGGTCGGGGAGGCGCAGGTGACCATGCCCTTGGCGTCCAGCAGGATGTACGGGGCCGCAGTGTCCGCAGAGCGGGAGGCGTCCTGCCCGTCATATCCATCCAGGGCTTCCAGCATGGCCTGGCCTGCGGCGGCATTGCGCAGCGCCTCGTCGCGCAGGGCGGCGATGGCGGTGGCGGCATCGGACAGGGCGGCGGGCGCGTTTGCGGCGGAGCCGCCGAGGCCCTTCAGCGCGGCATCGTGCAGCAGGCGCGCGTCGGCAGCCAGACCGCGCATGCGGCACGCCAGCATTCCGGCAGCGGCAATGCAGGCGACAGCCAGGGCGGCAAGGCCGTGCGACAGGGAAAACGTGCCGGATACAAGCGGCACAAGGGCGGCAACACCGGCCGCGAGAAGGCCGGTGCCTATGGCACAGAACAGTGTTTGTGAAGAAAGGTGGCGCATGGATACCCCAAGGGATTGTGGCGTGTGCGCCATTTCCCATGGCGCTTGATGCGGCGGTAGTGCTGCGTCTATCCCCTGCTGTACATACATGTCAATGTTAGCACGTACTTACGCATGTTTTTGCGGTGTTGTGGTAACACGCCGGTATCGCAGGGTTTTGTGGACTTGTTTTGTCCGGCTTGCCCGGTGGCCTGTTGCGCGCTAAACTGATTGATTGAACGCTATATTCAGTTGTTGGCGGGCTCTTTCCGAACATTTGTTCGGGTAGACGAATTTTTGTCCGTTTTTTTGCAGAAACGTATATTCTTGGTGGGATACTCGCATGGCATTGCTGGGCATACAGGACGTCACGCTCAACCTCGGTACCGGCAAGCTGCTGGACGGGGCCACCCTGCATGTGGAGCAGGGCGAGCGCATCTGCCTTGTGGGGCGCAACGGGGCGGGCAAGTCGACGCTGCTGCGGCTGATGGCCGGTGACCTGCGCCCCGACGCAGGCGAGGTGGTGCGCACGCCGGGGATGCGCTTTGGCAGCATGCCGCAGGAGGTGCCGGTGGATATGACCGGCCCGGTGTTCGGCATCGTGGCCGGGGGGCTAGGGCCCGAAGGCGAGGCGCTGGCCGCGGCGCGGCGCGGGCTGGAATCGGGCGAAGGGTGGGAGCATTACGGCGATGTAGTGTCCGTGTGCAACCACCTGCGGCTGGACCCGGAGCGCGAATTCTCCACCCTGTCGGGCGGGCGCAAGCGCCGGGTGCTGCTGGCCCGCGCACTGGTGGCCTCGCAGGACCTCTTGCTGGACGAACCCACCAACCACATCGACATCGATACCATCGCCTGGCTGGAAGAATATCTGATGCGCCGCGCGCGCACGCTGGTGTTCGTCTCGCACGACCGGGCCTTCGTGCGCCGTCTGGCCACCCGCATCGTGGAGGTGGACCGGGGCCGGCTGCATTCCTATGCCTGCGGGTACGACCAGTACCAGGAGCAGCGCGAGGCCCGGCTGGAGAACGAGGAGCGCCAGTTCGCCCTGTTCGACAAGAAGCTGGCCCAGGAAGAGGTCTGGGTGCGCCAGGGCATCAAGGCCCGGCGCACGCGCAACATGGGCCGGGTGCGCGCCCTGTACGCCCTGCGCGAGGAACGCGCCCGCCGCCGCGAAAAGCAGGGCGGGGTGGCCATGCTGGCGCAGGAGGCGGAACGCTCGGGCAAGCTGGTCATCGAGGCACGCAACGTGTGCTTCGCCCACGAGAACGCCAGGTCGGTGCTGCGCGACTTTTCCGCGCTGATCCAGCGTGGCGACCGGGTGGGGCTGATCGGTCCCAACGGTTCCGGCAAGACCACCCTGCTGCGCCTGCTGCTGGGCCAGCTTGTGCCCCATTCCGGCGAGGTGCGCCACGGCACCCGGCTGGAAATTGCCTATTTCGACCAGTTGCGCACGGCCCTGGACGGCGAGAAGTCGGTCATGGACAACGTGGCCGAGGGCGCGGACACCATAGATGTCAACGGCAACCGCCGCCATGTGGCCGGGTATCTGCGCGACTTCCTGTTCGAGCCGGACCGGCTGCGCCTGCCCGCCAGGGTATTGTCCGGTGGCGAGCGCAACCGCCTGCTGCTGGCCAAGCTGTTCACCCGCCCCTCCAACGTGCTGGTGCTGGACGAACCCACCAACGACCTGGACGTGGAAACGCTGGACCTGCTGGAGGAACTGCTGGCCGAATACCAGGGCACCGTGCTGCTGGTGAGCCACGACCGAGCTTTTCTGGACGACGTGGTGACCAGCACCCTGGCCTTTGACGACGACGGCAACGTGCGCGAGTACGTGGGCGGCTACACCGACTGGCTGCGCCAGCGCCCGAAGCCGGTTGCCGATGGTGCCGGGGGGGATGCCACCCCGCGCAGGACCGGAGAGGGCGACGGCAGCGGGGCGGACGGTAACGGCTCCGGTCCCGGAACTGCCCAGATCCGCAAGCTGACCTTCAAGGAGCAGCGCGAACTGGCCGGGCTGCGCGATGAACTGGCGGCCCTGCCCGGCAACCTGGACGCGCTGGAGCGCGAACAGGCCACGCTGGAAGCCCGCCTTGCCGAGCCGGACTTCTTCACTGCCGACCCGGAAGGTTTCAACGCTGCCGCCGCGCGCGTTGCCGCGCTGGAAGGCGAGCAGACCGCCCTGCTGGAACGCTGGGAAGTGGTGGAGGCGCGCATCGCGGAGCTTGCCCAATTCCGTGAATGACCGCGAAGAACCGTGAATAGTCGCAACTAACCGGCGCCGCATGATATTCCGGGGACGCCCGCGCCAGTTCGTCTGGACACGCGGCGTCCCCGTTCCTATCTGCACGGTTCGCCATCGCGCGCCATGCACGCGGTGGGCTTTCGCCGACCATCCCGATCCCCCCCATACACACTCACATTTCAATGCGTTACGCGCAGGCCCGGCAGCCGTCGGGCTTCATGAAGGATATCGCCATGTCCCCGACGTCACACGTTGCCACGCCCCCGCACCAGCCTGTTCCCAATTCCCTGGCCCTGCTGCCGCTGGGCCTGTTCCTGGCGCTTTTCATCGGTGCCGGGCTGGCCCTTGGCGCCGCCGGAACGGAAATGGCCTTCTACCAGTTGTCGCCCACGGTGGCCATTCTGCCCGCCATCGCCCTTGCCCTCGTCCTGCGCGAGAAGGACCTGGCCACGGCGGCCCGGCCCGGCGGGCTGACCCGGCGGGTCAACGTCTTCCTGTCCGGCGCGGGCGAGATCAACATCATCACCATGTGCGTCATCTACCTGCTGGCGGGGGGCTTTGCCTCGGTGGCGTCGGCCATCGGCGGGGTGGAATCCACGGTGAACCTGGGGCTGTCGCTGGTGCCGCAACGGCTGGTGCTGCCGGGATTGTTCGTCATTTCGGCCTTCGTGGCCACGGCCATGGGCACTTCCATGGGCACCATCGCCGCCGTGGGGCCCATCGCGGCGGGCGTGGCCGCCCAGACCGGCACGGATGCCGCGCTGCTCATGGGTGCGGTGGTGGGTGGGGCCATGTTCGGCGACAACCTGTCCATGATCTCCGACACCACCATAGCGGCCACGCGCACCCAGGGCTGCGACATGCGCGACAAGTTCCGCATGAACTTCGCCATCGCGCTGCCCGCCGCGCTGCTGGCCGTGGCGGTGTTCTGGCTGGCGGGCGACGCGGGCCGGGCCGCCGCGCCGGGCGGTTACCGCGTGGTCACGGTGCTGCCCTACGTGGCCATTCTGGTCATGGCGCTTTCGGGCATGAACGTGTTCGCCGTGCTGTTCGCGGGCATCGTCCTGGCGGGCGGCGTGGGCATGGCCGTTGTGGACGGCTACACCCCGCTGCGATTCGCCCAGGACATCTACAAGGGCTTTACCGGCATGCACGAGATTCTCGTGCTGTCCATGCTCATGGGCGGCCTTGGCGAACTCATCCGCTATCAGGGCGGGGTGGCCTGGCTGCTGGCCGCCGTGCGCCGGTTCACCGACCGGCCGGGCCGCCAGAACGGGGCCGCTACCCGCACGGCTGAGGCGGGCATTTCCGGCCTGGTGGCCGTGGCCGACCTGTGCACTGCCAACAACACCGTGGCCATCATCCTTACCGGGGGCATGGCGCGTGAAATCGCCGCCACCTCCGGCGTGGACCCGCGCCGCAGCGCCAGCCTGCTGGACATCTTTTCGTGCGTGGTGCAGGGGGTGGCCCCGCATGCGGCGCAGGTGCTGCTGGCCGGGTCCATCGCGGGCATCTCGCCCGTGGCGGTGCTGTCGGCCAACTACTACTGCCTGCTGCTGGGCGTGGCCGGGGGGCTGGCCATTCTCACCGGGCTGCCGCGCGCCCCGCGCACGGCAGCGTCTGAAGGCGCGCAGGCCCGGTCGGTCTGATGTGCCGTGCCCGAATGGCACGCCTCCACGGCTGTGCCCGACTTGTCTGGCCTGACGTGGTCCGGGCCGGGCGTCCCGACCTTGCCGACCTTACCGATTGGCCCGATTGGCCCGATTGCCCCGATCTGGCCGGTCTGCCCGATTTGGCCGCCTTGTCGCGCCCGGTCTGCGCAAGGGCGAACGTCGTGCGGAAGGGTGCGAGTTCGTGAGGTTTTTCGGAAGGCATGCCGGGAGTGCGGCGTGTTGAATTTGCATGACGCCCCAGGAAAATGCAAAAAAATGCACACAACCCCCTTTTCAACCCGTAAACCCGCCTTATACTCCAACGCGGTTGCACCGCACCGCCACCGTGTGAACGGGAGCGGGCGGCCAGCCGCACCCGGCGGCCGGACCGAGCCCCTGTCGGACTCCGGCATCTGCCGAACAGCCACGATACACCGGGCGAGACGAATTTCGCCCCCCGCCATGCGGCGGGAGGGCGCGCGTGTGACACGGTCATGACGCGCGGCGAGATGACCGCCCTTGTCGTTGGCACTCGCACCCCGTGAGTGCCAAAGACGGGACAAACAGCGATCACCTAAAGTTGGAGGACTAGTTGTCATGAATCTGAAGCCTTTGAATGACCGCGTGCTGGTGAAGCGCCTCGAAACCGAAGAAAAGACCGCCGGCGGCCTGTTCATTCCCGACACCGCCAAGGAAAAGCCCTCGCGCGGCGAAGTCGTCGCCGCCGGTCCCGGCAAGGTCGCGGAAGACGGCAAGCTCATCGCCATGACCGTCAAGAAGGGCGACACGGTGCTGTTCAGCAAGTATGCGGGCACCGAGATCAAGCTTGACGGCGTCGAGCACCTCGTCATGCGTGAAGACGACATTCTCGCCATCATCGAATAACGCCCCGCGAACTTAGCACTTACTCCCGAGGAGGATGAATACAATGGCTTCCAAGGAAATCCTGTTCGACGTCAAGGCCCGTGAAAAGCTTTCCCGCGGCGTGGACAAACTCGCCAACGCCGTCAAGGTGACCCTCGGCCCCAAGGGCCGCAACGTGGTCATCGAGAAGTCTTTCGGTTCGCCCGTCATCACCAAGGACGGCGTGACCGTGGCCAAGGAGATCGAACTCGAAGACAGGTTCGAGAACATGGGCGCCCAGATGGTCAAGGAAGTTGCTTCCAAGACCAGCGACATCGCCGGTGACGGCACCACCACCGCCACCATCCTTGCCCAGGCCATCTACCGCGAAGGCGTGAAGCTGGTGGCCGCTGGCCGCAGCCCCATGGCCATCAAGCGCGGCATCGACAAGGCCGTGGAAAAGCTGGTCAAGGAACTTGGCACCCTGGCCAAGCCCACCCGCGACCAGAAGGAAATCGCCCAGATCGGCACCATTTCCGCCAACTCCGACACCACCATCGGCAACATCATTGCCGAGGCCATGGCCAAGGTGGGCAAGGAAGGCGTCATCACCGTCGAGGAAGCCAAGGGTCTGGAAACCACCCTTGAAGTGGTCGAAGGCATGCAGTTCGACCGCGGCTACCTGTCGCCCTACTTCGTGACCGATCCCGAAAAGATGGTCGTCGAACTCGACGAGCCCTTCATTCTCTGCAACGAGAAGAAGATCTCCAGCATGAAGGACATGCTGCCCGTTCTCGAACAGGTGGCCAAGATGAACCGTCCGCTGGTGATCATCGCCGAAGACGTGGAAGGCGAAGCCCTGGCCACCCTGGTGGTCAACAAGCTGCGCGGCACCCTTCAGGTTGTTGCCGTCAAGGCCCCCGGCTTCGGCGACCGCCGCAAGGCCATGCTGCAGGACATCGCCGTCCTGACCGGCGGCACCGTGGTGTCCGAAGACATGGGCGTGAAGCTCGAGAACATCTCGGTGGCCGACCTTGGCACCGCCAAGCGCGTTGTGGTTGACAAGGAAAACACCACCATCGTGGACGGCGCTGGCAAGTCCGACGACATCAAGGCGCGCGTGAAGCAGATCCGCGCCCAGATCGACGAAACCACCTCCGACTACGACCGCGAAAAGCTTCAGGAACGCCTGGCCAAGCTGGTGGGCGGCGTGGCCGTGATCAACGTGGGCGCCGCGACCGAAACCGAAATGAAGGAAAAGAAGGACCGCGTCGAGGACGCCCTGAACGCCACCCGCGCTGCGGTGGAAGAAGGCATCGTCCCCGGTGGCGGCACCGCCTACATCCGCGTCTGCAAGGTGCTGGACGACGTGAAGCCCGCCGACGACGATGAAGCCGCCGGCGTGAACATCATCCGTCGCGCCATCGAAGAACCGCTGCGCCAGATCTCCACCAACGCCGGCTACGAAGGTTCCATCGTGGTCGAGAAGGTGCGCGAAGGCAAGGACGGCTTCGGCTTCAACGCCGCGTCCGGCGACTTCGAAGACCTGATCAAGGCTGGCGTCATCGACCCCAAGAAGGTCACCCGCATCGCCCTGCAGAACGCGGCCTCCGTTGCCTCGTTGCTGCTGACCACCGAATGCGCCATTGCCGAAAAGCCCGAAGCCAAGAAGGACATGCCCATGCCCGGCGGCGGCATGGGCGGCATGGGCGGCATGGGCGGCATGTACTAGGCCGAAAGGCTGGTACGGCCAACCCGGCCACCACATAGCTGCGACCATGGGCCGGAACCTTCGGGTTCCGGCCCTTTTCGTTTGTGCGCTGGGTGGGGCGCGGAAAGAATGCGGGCCATTCCGACTTGACGCGGACCCGGAGCGCGGGCACCACGGGGCAGGAGCGTGAACATGCCGACGACGAACCACAACGACATATCCGCTGCACCGGACGCCCCGACCGCCACGTCTGTCCCCGACAAGGCGCTGCTGCTGGACTGGGGCGGCACGCTGATGCGCGTCATGCCCCGCTGGATGGGGCCGCAACACGGATGGACCGACGAGGAACCCATGCCCCACGCGGGCGAGGTGCTGTGCGCCCTGGCTGCGGGCTGGCGGCTGGCTCTGGCCTCCAACGCCTCGGAATCGGACGAGGGCCCCATCCGGGCGGCCCTTGCCCCCATGGGCGTGGGGCCGCTGCTGGCCGGGGTGTACACGTGGCGTTCGGCGGGGGCGCCCAAGCCCTGGCCGCCGTTCTGGGCGTATGCACTGCGCGACCTGGGCCTGCCCGCCAACAGGGCGGTGATGATCGGCGACGACTGGACCGGCGACGTGTGGGGCGCCACGCAAGCCGGAATGTCCGGCATCTGGTTCGATCCGCCGCGCCCGGGTGGTCAGACCCGGGAAGCGCGCACCACGCCCCGGGTGCGCACCATGCGCGATTTTCGCGAGTTGCCCGGCCTGCTGGCCGAACTGGGATTCGAAGGCTGAATCGGGCGGATTGTCCCTCAGGCAGCGGACACCCTGCGTTGCCGCCCGCAGCGCGTCAGCACACGTCCTGGCCGCATACAGGCACACGTCCTGGCACGCTTCCTGGCACGCTTCCTGCCGCCAACGAAAGCGCCCCCGCCGGTTTCCCGACGGGGGCGTTGTGTCTGTCGTCATGCGTGCCGGGTCATGGGGGCCGCCGACGTGTGCGGGCAGGCACGCGGAGCGGGGGGAGTGGCCCGGAAAGGCGAGGCGTTGTAGGCCGGGTCAGGTACCGGAGCGGGCACCGTTTGGGCAGGGCGCGCTGCCGGACGCGCCCGCCGAAGGTGCCCGGCTACACCAGGTAGCCGCAGGAATGGATGATGTTCTTGCGCAGGGTGCGCCCCTTCCAGACCGCCTCGGGGCCTTCGCTGCGGATTTCCTCGCTCACGATGTCGCGCAGTTCGCGCATCTGTGCGTCGGTGAGTTGCAGGCGAGTCATGTCACCCATGAGTTCCAGCGGGTCGGACCAACTGGTGGGCATGGGTTCGTCCTCGTTGTGGTAGAGGTAGTAGATTACACACTCGCCAACGGGCTGCAACTTCTCCAGAAAATCCTTCATCGTGTCTCCCTTTTTTCGCGAAGCCGTCCGGGCTTCGCGTGGTCAATCCGCCGGGGGCTGGGCCGGCGGACCACCGTGCGCCCTTGGGCTGTCCGCCGTCCCGCCGGATGTTCCGGCTGGGTGTGTGGCGGCCCCCGTGGCGCAACGGCCTGTTAGCTGCATTTTTTTTCTGTGGGTGCGCAATTGGCCTGAAATCCACCCACATGCACCGCACGGCTCCAGCGTCCGGACGATGCCCCCAAAACAAAAAGGCCCCTCGCGTGGAGAGGCCGACGCCGCAAGCCCGCGATCATGATCCCGTGCGCTACACGGTCGGTGTTGGCACCTTGTCCCGACCGACGGCGTCACGTCGGGGCAGGTTGCCGGGCGGTCACAGGGCCGGACCCTCGCGCCTCTCTCCATGAATGGGGCATATCTAGCGGTTGAGTGCACAGTTGTCAATCTATGAACAGGAAATCAGGAAATACTTGTATAGTAATTTTTCTGGATGGATGCAGTGTGTAAAAAGTGGTTTCGTATAGTACCACTGCTGAAAAAAATGTGCCCGCGCGGCTGAAAGTTCCTGAAATGGAGCGGTGGCCGTCGGATTCATGGGCGGATGCGCCGGATCTGGGAAGGCGCCGGATATGGGGGATGCGCCGGACATGGGGGGATGCGCCCGCAGGGCCAATGGGGGAAAGGGCCGGACGCGGAGCGTGCGCCAGGTGCGTGCACGGCGGCGGACGCAGTCCTGCCCGCCCCATCGTATGGTCAAGCGGGACGGTATGGGGTAGTGGTTCCTGCGTACCACGTTCGCGCACAGGAGAGTCCGCCGCCGCATGAAGCTGTTTACCCGCACCCACCAGATGGGCGCCGCCGCCCTGCTCATGGCGGCCAGCGTCTTCGTGTCGCGGTTCATGGGGCTCCTGCGCGACAAGGTCATCTCCTACCTGTTCGGCGCCACGGCAGAGGCGGACATCTACTTCGCCGCCTTCGTGGTGCCCGACTTCATCAACTACCTGCTGGCGGGCGGGTACTTCTCCATCACCCTCATTCCCCTGCTGTCGGAACGCTTCGAGCGCGATCCGGAGGACGGCTGGCGTTTTTTCGCCGCCGCGTTCTGGTGGATAACCCTGGCCATCTGCCTGCTGACCGGCGTGGCGTGGTGGTTCGCGCCGGAACTGGCCCGCGTGGCCGCGCCGGGCTTTGACGCACCGTCCACGGCGCGTCTGGTGCGTTTCCTGCGCATCATCCTGCCCGCGCAGGCGTTCTTTCTGCCGGGGGCGTGCGTCACCGCGCTTCTGTACATGCGCCGCCAGTTCGCGGTGCCCGCCATGGGGCCGCTGGTGTACAACGGCTGCATCATCGGCGGCGGCGTGCTGTCGTGGGCGCTGGCCCCGGCACGCGGCATGGAGGGCTTTTGCTGGGGCGTGCTGGCGGGCGCCGGGCTGGGCAGCTTTGCCCTGCCGGTGCTGGCCGCCGCGCGCGGCGGCGGGGTGCGGCTGCGCCCGGTGCTGCGCCACCCCGGCGTGCGCCGTTTCGCCCTGCTGGCCCTGCCGCTGATGATCGGCCAGTCGGTGGTGGTGCTGGACGAACAGTTCGTGCGCATCTTCGGTTCCATGACCGGCGAGGGCGCGGTGAGCCTGCTCAACTATGCCCGGCGCATCATGCTGGTGCCGGTGGGGGTGGTGGCCCAGGCCGCCGGAGTGGCTTCGTATCCGTTTCTGGCGGCGCTGGCCGCCAAAGGGGAGAGCGATGCCTTCGACGCCACCCTGTCCACGGCCCTGCGCAATGCCCTGGCGGTGATCATCCCCCTTTCCATGTGGATGCTGCTGGCGGCGGAACCCACCATGCGCCTGATCTTTCAGGGCGGCGGGTTCGCCGCCGCAGAAACCCTGGCCGCCGCGCCCCTGCTGCGGGTGATGCTGTGCGGCGTGGCCTTCTGGGCCGTGCAGCAGGTGGTGGGCCGGGCCTTCTATGCCCATCAGGACACGGTGACCCCGGCGGTGGTGGGCACCCTTGCCACCCTGGCTGCGCTGCCGCTGTATGTGCTGGCGGGCCACGCGGGCACGCGCGGCACTCTGGGCGTGGCCGTGGCGGGTACGGCGGCGGTGGCCGTGTATACCGTGGCGCTGGCCCTGGTCTGGCGCAGGCGCCATGGCGGGGGCGGCCTTTCCGGCCTCATCGGGTGCGGCGCGAAATCGGCGGCGCTGTGCGCCGCCGCCGCGCTGCCTGCCTGGCCCGCGCTGGCGTACGCGCCGCTGCTGGTACCGGCCAGCCCGGCGGGCCAGTTGTGGGGGGCGTTCCTGGCGCTGGCCGCCAGTGGTCCGGTGTTTGCCGGGACGTACCTGCTGCTGGCGCGCCGTTTCGCCCCGGATATGGCGGAGCCGGTGCTGTCGCGGCTGCGCCCGCTGCTGGCACGTCTGCGCCGTCCGTAGGCGAGTGCGGCGAGAGCCGCCGGGCGGCGGCTTTTGGGCTCCGGCTTCCATTGCCCGCCTTCCTGCTCGCCGTGGCCTTTTTCCGCTCCCCTTTCCCGCTTGCCCCCGCCGCGCCACATGAAAAGCCCCCCGCCGCGTCAACCGCGCCGAGGGGCTTCGGGCCGCACCGATAGGACAGGGCCGGGCAGGGCCGGCTACTGTTCGAGGCCGCCTTCGCCCTCGTACATCATGCCGCCTTCCTCTTCCATCTCCAGGGTTTCCACCTTTTCCTCCAGCCATTCCAGAACGGCGCGGGCGGTGTGGTAGTTCAGCACCACCTTGGAGCGGATGTGGCGGGTGATCACCTTCAGGTTTTCGTCGTAGGGGGCCACCTCGTGGCCGAAGCTGCCGTCGGGCGCCACAAGGCGCTCGGAGAATGGCGGCATCTTGTCGGTTTCTATGTAGAAACTCATTTCGATTTCGCCCTGCGGGTTGATGCCGCCCCACACGCCGTGGGCGTATTCCAGCCGCACGCCGGAATCGTGCTCGTATTCGTAGCGGATTCGGGTCGGGTATTTCGGGTCCTGACTCATGGACGCTCCTTGGGAAAGTATGGGACCGGCGGAATGCCTGGGCGGTTACGCCAGTGGCGGGTATGCCGGGGGTGGACATGCCGGGCGGGGCCGTTTCCGGCGCTCGGCGGGCTGGCGGCAACGGGGACCCCGCAGGTCAGCCGATCAGCCGATCAGCGAAACCAGCGAGCCTGCAAGGCGTTCGGGCACCACCAGCGGACTCTGGCGGCGGGTGTCGCCCCTGGGGGGGCTGTAGCCCGCGCGTTGCAGGCGCTGGCGTTCAACGGCCGCATCCGCCTCCATGTCTTTGACGACGGTTTGGGTCTTGTCCAGCAGGGTGGGGGACGTCGGGGTCAGGTAGGGTGGGTCGCGCCACGGGTCGAGCGGTTCGGACATGGCTCTGAGCAATCCGGGACTCATGCGGCGCAGGCCGGGAAGCTGCGTGGCGAAATCCGTGGACATGTCCGCCTCCGGGCCGTTCATCCTGTCCGGTTCCTTGGGCGCGCATTCTAGGGTAGACGCCGGGTGAAGTAAAGGCACGCCGGGCGCCACGGAAAGGGCCATGGCGCGTCGCTGCGCCATGGCCCGTGTGTTCCGTGTCCCGGCCCGTACCTGGCCCGTACCCGGCCTGGTGCCCGGGGGGCGGGGCGGGCCGAACCCGCTGGCGGACGATGCTAATTCTTGTCCGGCTCGTACCCCGGCAGCACGATGGACGACGGTGCACCCGCCGCGCCCGAACCCTTGGGACAGTCCTTGAGCAGGGTGCAGATTTCGCAGCCGCCCTTGAACGGGAAGTGGGTGACCACGGCGTAGCGGCGCGAAAGGGTGGGGCCGTCACCGCTGTAGGGCAGGCCTTCGGCAACCAGTGCGGCGCGCAGTTTGTCGGTGGGTTTGGGGGCCGGGGCGCAGCCCACGTCCTCCACCTCGGGGAGCAGCATGTGGACCGCGCTCATGACCATGGTCTGGGCCAGCGAATTGATGATGAACGCGTCGGAGGGGGATGACTCCCACGCGGCGTCCACCTCTTCTTCCACGTCGGCGTCCAGCCACACCACAAGGTACTGGATCTTGCCGGTATCGATGCGCAGGGCGTGCAGTTTGTCCATCCAGGCTTCCCAGCGCAGCATCAGGCGGTCCATCACTTCGCCGCCGATGCGCGTCTCCTGGCTGGTGTTCATCAGCAACTCCACGTCGAAGTAGGGCTGCACGTCAAGTTTTTCCGAAGTATGTTCCGCCATGTCCCTGTCTCCTGGGGGTTGTGCTCGTGTGGGGGCGGGGTGCGCCGGGGTGCATCCGCGCGCACGGGGCGAGCCGTTGCCCGCACCTGCATGGCGGGCCTGTCCGGCACTGACTGAGTTGTCCGGCGCTGACCGGCGTTGTCCGGTGTTGTCCGGCGTTGCCCGCATTTCCGTGGACGAGACTTTGCGCGAAAGGCGCGTGGCGCGTCAAGGTACAAGGGGGTACGGCGAGGGGACAAGTACTGCGGAGCGTACAGGCGGGTGCGCCGCCGTGGCGGGGGGCTGGCAGGAGGGCGGAGGCGTCGTGTGCTGTCGGAAGGCGGTGCGCGGCGGGTCATGCCCGCGTGGCGGGCAGCTGCGCAGCATGTGGGCATGGCTGGTGTCGGGCACCGGGCAACGGCATGCCCTTCGCGCGGCCGAAGGTGCCTTCGGCCGCCGCGCTGCGGCGGGGCGGGGAGGGACGGCTACTGGACGAAGTAGCGCTCCATGAGGGCATGGCTGGTAACATCGCCGCCGATGAACGACGCACCTATGCGCGTGGCGCCCTTGCCGCGTTCGTTGCGGGTGCTGCGACAGCGCATGCGTACGGGCGGATTGTTGTCGTCGAGGCGAAAGATCACCTCGAACTCGCCGTCGGCCAGGCGCATGTCCAGCTCGGAATTGGGGGGCATCCGAAAGCCCACGCCGTTCAGCGAGATGTCGTGCAGTTCCACGGGCTGGTAACGTCCGTAATGGCCGTCCGGCTCGGTGACGTACACCACCCCCGGCAGGCGGATGGGGTGGCGCTCGAAGGAGCGCCGGTCCGCGTCGTCCCGCGATTTGGCATCGCGGCGCAGCAGGTAGCGTTCCAACAGGCCTTCCACGAGGGCCGTCGTGGTAATGCCCATTTCTTCCGCGGCGGTGTCGATGCGCTTCAGCAGGTCGGGGTGAACACGAAGTTCGCGGAATCTTCTCATGGCGGCTCTCCCAGGTTGTCCACAAAAGGCAGACAATGACGCTTGACGCCAAGATATGAAAAGTTCGTGCCATCCGTGCGCGCGGGCATGATGTTTTTGGGTGTTGTTGATGAATATCGTATTGTTGAGAGTGTTTTATGCAATGCGTATCCGGGCGGAGCAGACCCGGAAGCTGTCCGATCGGACCGGTCCGTGTCCGGAGAAGGCGGACAAAAGCCCCCCACGTAAGGCAAAATGGGGTACAAGCAGCGCCATGATGTGGCCCCGCATAAATCTAGCCCCCTTTCCGAAAATATAATGCTGTGGCATAGGATATGGATAGGTGCGCGATGCATGGTCCGTGTCGGTGGACAGCGGCAAGCCGGAGGGCGGAGCCGGGGGGCGCAGCATGACCGCAGGGTGGGTCGTCAATTCAGGATGTTACGGGATTTCGAGGGGTGTGTCAGGTTGCGTCAGAGTATGTTGGATGCGCCAGATCGTGTCAGATTGCACCCGATCGCACATGACACGCGGACACACGGTATGCGGCGCATTGGCGCACGAGCGGGGGCCGGCGGATATGGCCGGTGGAAGGGACCATGGCAGACGTTCTGGTGATTGATCCTACGCGGCGGTACAGGGAATACCTTGTGCCCGCCATCACCGCCGCCGGGCATGCGTGCCGCGTGGTCTCCACCTGCGAGGAGGCCGTGGCCAGCGGACGCCGCCGCCCGTGCGACGTGGTGCTGCTGGACGTGGATACGCCCGGTCCGGAGGGGCTGGGCAGCCTGCCGGAATTGTCCGCCATGCGCGGCCAGCCGGAGGTGCTGGCCCTTACGGCCCTGCGCACGGGAAACCGGGCGGAGGACGCCATTCGCGCCGGGGCCTGGGACGTGCTGCTGCACCCCGTTCCCGAATCCTCCGTACGCCAGGTGCTGGAACGCTGCCTGTACCACCACGCCGCCAAGGTGGCCCTTATCGGCCAGGCCAACATCAAGCGCGGCGACATCATCGGCACCAGCCTGCCGCTGGAGCGCTGCCTGCATTCACTGGGTGTGGCCGCGCGCACCGACACCAACGTGCTGATCCTGGGCGAAACGGGCACAGGCAAGGAACTGTTCGCGCGGGCCGTGCACGAGAACAGCGAGCGTGCCGGGCGCGGCTTCATCGTTGTGGACTGCACCAACCTGCCGAGCACCCTGGCCGAAAGCATCTTGTTCGGGCACGAGCGCGGATCGTTCACCGGGGCCGACGCCGCGCGCGACGGCCTGTTCAAGCAGGCCGACGGCGGCACCATTTTCCTGGACGAAATAGGCGACCTGGATCTTTCGGTGCAGAAGTCGCTGCTGCGGGTGTTGCAGGAACGCACCTTTCGTCCCATCAGCGCCCGAAACGAGGTGCGCAGCGATTTCCGCCTTGTGGCCGCCACCAACTGCGACATAGAGGACATGGTGCGGCGCGGGGCCTTCCGCAAGGACCTGTACCACCGCCTGAAGACCCGCATCATCCAGTTGCCCCCCCTGCGCGAACGGCGCGACGACATAGAGCCCCTGGCCCGGCACTACGTGGACCGCATCTGCCGCCAGCACCGCCTGGCAGCCAAGCAGATGTCGCCCGACTTCGTGGACGCGGTGCAGCTCTACCACTGGCCGGGCAACGTGCGCGACATGATCAACGCCCTGCATTACGCGGTGCAGGCGGCCTTTGCCGAACAGCGGCTGTACCCCCAGCACCTGCCGGTGGAAATCCGTGGTCACGTCATGCGCGCCCGGCGCGACCCGGCCCCCGCGCGCGAACACGAGGAAGAGATGCACCCGCCCATGCTCGGTACCGGCAGGGGGACGGCGGATGCAGAGGGTGGGGCCGGGGACAACGGTCGTGGCTACGAGGTGGAACCCGGCCCGTTCGGCACGCCTGGCCAGTCCGGCCAGCCGGGATATTCTGCCCCGTCCGGCTCGTCGGGAGCGCATGGCCTGTCCGGTGGGTCTGGCGGCGTTGGCCTGTCGGGTGGCGTCGCTCAACCGGGGCGCACGGGGACGTCGGTGCCTGCGGGCACCGGCGTGGCATTCGCCATGGCCGCTCACGGTCAGCACGGAGAACCCGGCGCCATGACCGCTCGGCCGTCGGACATCTGCCAGCCGCCCGTGGAACGGGAGCGATTCGGCTTTGCCAACGAGGTGTTCCCCTCGTTCCGTTCCGCGCGCGAAGTGACCATGGACCGCATGGAGTCCGCCTACCTCATGGAACTCATCCGGCGCAGCCGGGGCGAGATAGCCTCGGCCATCGCCCTTTCCGGCCTATCCCGCGCCCGGCTGTACGAACTGTTGCAGAAGCATTCCATCTCGCTGCGTAGCAACAACTGACCGGGCACCTTCCTTCTCTTTCTCTTCTTTACCGTTCCGCGCCACGGGGGCATTCCCCTTCGCGCTGCCTGAACATGCGGTTTTTCCCCGTGGAATTTCGCCTTCATCGCATGCGGCGCAAGTGGCGCCGCGCGCGACTTTTGGTTGCCGGAACGAGACAACCGCCCGTCATCTCTGTTACACGGTGCGAAAGGCAGGCCGCCGGGCAGGCGCGTGCCACGGTTCAAAAATGCATTGGGCGATCACGTGTTCCCTAATGTTCGTGAGTGGTTGGCCGATATATGAAGTACACACTCACCTTGTTACCGTGCGAGGCGTGCATGAAGTTGACGATTCTTCGCAAACTGCTCCTCATGGTCATCTGTATCGTGCTGCTGACGGCGGCGGCCATTTTCGGAACGGCCCATCATTTCATGAAACGCGGCTTCGCCGACGAATCGGCGCAGGGGGTAACCCGGCTGCGCGACGTGGTGGTGCGCAACATCGGCGACCGCTCCGCGAAATTTCAGGAGGAAGCGGCCCTGGTGGCGCAGCACGCGGATTTCGCCGCCGCAGTGGCTGCGGGCGACGGTTCGCGCGCGTCCGAACTGGCCAAACGCCTGATGCGTGACGTGGGCTCCGACTTCATGACCGTCACCGACGACAAGGGCAACGTGCTGGCACGCGGCCATTCGGACAAGACGGGCGATTCGGTGCTCGATCAGGACACCGTGCGTCGGGCCCTGCGTGGCGAAGCTTCGGTGGGGGTCATATCCGGCACGGTGGTGCCGTTCACCCTGCGCGCGGGTGCGCCCATCCGCCGCGACGGCAAGGTGGTGGGCACGGTGGCCATCGGCACGTCCCTGGTGCGCGAGGGCTTCGTGGACGACCTGAAGTCGTTCACCGGCCTTGAGGTTACCGTATTCAAGGGCGACACCCGCGTCATGACCACCATCGTGCGCGACGGCAAACGAGCCATCGGCACGCGCATGGACAACCCCAAGGTACTGGAGACGGTATTCACCGCAGGCAAGACCTTTCTGGCGCGCAACCAGATTCTGGGCAGCGAATACGAGACGGCCTATTGGCCCATCCTGGACATGGAGGGCAAGACCATCGGCATGTGGTTCATCGGCATGCCGGTGGCCAGCATCATTGCTGCCCAGGATCGGGTGACCGATTCTTCGCTGGCGGTGATGGCGGGGGTGCTGCCGGTGATGATCGCGGTGGCCTGGCTGCTGGCGCGTGCCCTGTCGCGGCCCATAACGCACACCACCGCCTTTGCCACGGCCGTGGCCGGGGGGGACCTGAATTCCGAGCTTACCGTGCGCACCGGCGACGAGGTGGGGCAACTGGCCGACGCCCTGCGCTCCATGGTGGGCACGCTCCGGGACAAGATAGGCGAGGCCCAGGAGCAGACCCGCCTTGCGGCGGATGAGACGAAAAAGGCCCAGCAGGCCATGGCCGAGGCGGAAGAGGCCCGCGCCCGCGGCGAGCAGGCCCGGCGCGAGGGCATGCTGCACGCCGCGCGCGAGCTGGAAGGCATCGTGGACATTGTCTCCGCCGCCTCGGAAGAGCTTTCGGCGCAGATCGAACAGTCCTCGCGCGGGGCCGAACTGCAAAGCCGCCGTACCGGCGAGACCGCCGTGGCCATGGAAGAAATGAACGCCACCGTGCTCGAGGTGGCCCGCAGCGCGGGCCTTGCGTCCGACACGGCGGGTGACGCAAAGGCCAAGGCCTCGGCCGGGTCGGGCATCGTGGAAGCCATGATTGATGGCATTGGCGTGGTGCAGCGCCATTCCGAGACCCTGAACCGCGACATGGACGCCCTGGGCAAGAGCACCGAGCGCATCGGGGCCATTCTGGGCGTGATTTCCGATATCGCCGACCAGACCAACCTGCTGGCGTTGAACGCCGCCATCGAAGCCGCTCGCGCAGGGGATGCCGGGCGCGGCTTTGCCGTGGTGGCCGACGAGGTGCGCAAGCTGGCCGAAAAGACCATGACCGCCACCCGGGAAGTGGGCGAGGCCATCGGCGGCATCCAGCAGGGTGCCAAGGTCAGCATCGCCCAGGTGGGCGAGACGGCGCGCGAGGTGGAAAGCGTCACCGGCAGGGCGCGCGAGGCGGGGCAATCGCTGGTATCCATCGTGGCCCTGGCCGATTCCGTGTCCGATCAGGTGCGTTCCATCGCCACCGCCAGCGAAGAGCAGTCCGCCGCCTCGGAGGAGATCAACCGGGCCGTGGAGGAAGTGAACCGCATCTCCACCGAGACCAGCGACGCCATGCGCCAGTCGGCCCTGGCCGTGGGTGAGCTTGCGGCGCAGGCCCAGAAGCTGAAGGCCATCATCGAACAGATGCAGCGCGAGAACGCCTGAGACCGGGCGCGCCTTTCCTGTCCGGTCCTGCGGGGGCCGGGCGCGCGGATGGCGTCAGGCTGGTCACAGGGCCTTCGGGCCGACCACAGGGCCGCATTGATCAAGAACGACGACCGGGATCGTCCCTGCGGGGGCGGTCCCGGTCTTGCGTGGGTGGGCACGGTGCGGGCAGGCGGGCGGCGGCAGTACCGGGGCGCGAAGGGGGCGTAAGCGGACGGACAGCGCGGTGCTGCGTGCTCACGAGCAGACGGCGTCGCCGTTGCGCAACTGGCGCAGCACTTCGGCCACATCCGGCATGTCGACGTGGTTGCCGCGCAAAAGGTCGAGGCAGGCGTCCACCACGTCGGCAGCGTAGCGGGTACCGCTGCCCGCAGAAAGTTCGTTCATGGCCGCTTCCAGGCAGTGAGCGGGGCGGTAGGGGCGGTGCGAGCACATGGCCTCGGCCACGTCGGCCACGCCGAGGATGCGCGCCCCTTGCAGGATGGCGTCGCCCGCGACCCCGTGCGGGTAGCCGGAACCGTCCAGCCGTTCGTGATGCTGCAACACCATGCGCGCCACGGGATGGGGGAAGGGAATGCGTTCCAGGATGTCGTGCCCGAACTGGGGGTGCTGGCGCATGAAGGCCATTTCGTGGGTGTCGAGCACGGTGGGTTTGAGCAGGTACTGGGCAGGGATGCACAGCTTGCCGATGTCGTGCAGCATGCCCGCCACCCGTACCGCCTCCACCTCGTCGTCGGGCATGCCCAGCCTGCGGGCCATGGCCGTGGCCAGTACGGTGACGCGGGCCTGATGGGTGCCGGTGTAGGCGTCCTTCAGGTTGGTGACCCGCGACAGTGAATCCACCGTGGCTTCCAGCATGCCGCTGAGCTGGTCGTAGGCGGTGCTCAGTTCGCGGGTGCGCTCGGCGATGCGCGCCTCCAGCCCGGCCCGGTAGGCCTCGTTTTCCACCAGCAGGCGCGCCCGTTCCAGGCAGCGCGCCACGGTGTGTTCCAGGGCGCCCATGTCCTGCAGGGGCTTTATCAGATAGTCCCAGGCCCCTTCTCTCAGGGCAGCCACGGCATCATGCAATACCCCGGTGCCGGAAACCACGATCACCGGCGTGCCCAGGCCAGAGGCTGTGATGGCCCGGATTACCGAAAGACCGTCCAGCACCGGCATGCGCAGGTCCACCAGGACAAGGTCCGGCCGGTGTGCCTGCCAGGCATCCAGCCCGGCGCGACCATCTCCGGCCTGCAATACCGCGTAGCCGCTGTCCGACAGAAAGTCGGCCAGCGAGCCGCGAACCTGCGGGTCGTCGTCGATGACCAGGATGCTGGGCGGAGTGGGCATGGCATGTTCCGAAAGAACGGCGTGGCCGTACGCGGGCCGGATGGGTTGCGTGGCGGGTTGGGCCGGGCGGGGATGGTCCGGTGCGGGCGCGGGGCTGGTTCCGATGTTTGCCGACGTGTCATGGCGCGACACGTATCGGGTAAGCGAACACTAGCAGGCGGCGGTGACCACCGCAAGGGGGCGGGACACCGTCTGGAATGCGGCACGTGACGGCAGGGCCGCACCGCGTTTTGCTGCGCTGCGCGCCAGCATCGCCTGGGTCAAGCGGAGCATGCGGACTGCCCGCGCAGCACGCTGCCGCATGGCTGGTGCGGGCCGCCCGCCCTGGCGCGCGGAATGCTATTCCGTCGGGTGGCGGCCCACCACGCCGCGCAGGCCCGTGCACAGTCCCTCGTGCATGCAGGGGGCCAGGTGCAGCACGGCGGGAAAGGTGGCGCCCGAGGCGTGCATGGCCGTGCAGGCCAGCGAGGCGGGCTGGCCGTCGCGCAGTGCCGCGGCTATGGCGGCGGCCATGCGGGGGCGCTCGTCCGGGGCCAGCAGGTCCAGCAGCCCCGACGACGGCGGCAGGGCCGCCGGGTCGATGCCGAACTGGGCGGATGCGGCGCGGTTCAGCGAGCGCAGGATGCCCGCCGGGTCGGTTTCGAACACCGTGACGGACAGGGTGTCGATGAATTCGCGTTGGCGGCGTTCATGTTCGCGCAGCAGGCGGTACAGCTCGAAGCTCTCGATGGCGTTGGCGCAGTGCTTGAGAATGAGCGAGAGCAGCGAAAGCAGGATGCCCGAAAGGTTCTTTTCGGTGCGCGGCATGGCCCCGATGAACATGCCCCGCACGCGCGAGGTGGTGGCCAGCACGCTGAGCACCAGGCGGTGGCTGTTGTCGGAGGAATACACGGTGATGGGCCGGTTTTCGCGCACGGCCAGGGCGAACACGCCGGTCTCGATGAGCCGTTCCACCTCGCGTTCGATGGCCGGTCCTTCCTCGCTGGGGCGACACAGGCCCAGCACGAAGTCGGAGGTGTGCTCGTCCACCAGGTAGAACGCCGTGACCGAGAACTGCACCAGTTCGCCGATGCGCGCCACGGCCTCGTCCAGCAGGTCGGAGGGTTCTTCCAGCCGGTTGATGCAGGTCTGGAAGTCGCCGAGGTTGAAGGCCATGTCCAGTACGTCGAGCGTGAACCGGGCCTGGTCTTCCAGGTGGCGCAGCCGGGCGTGCAGGCCCGCGCTGCCGAAGGTGGGGTCGTTGCTAGTCATGCGTTTCCAGGAACCTGATGATTTCCAGCACCTGATATTCCATCTGGTTGGCCGTCTGCACCACCGCGCCGGGGGGCAGGGCCAGGGCGGCCCAGCCGTCGTCGGACAGGGGGGGCACCAGCACTTCGCCGCTGGTGCCGTAGCCCAGGGCGTTGGCCAGAAGGTCGGCCACGGCCATGATGGCCGGTTCGCAGCTGCCGCTTGAGCTTTCGGGGGTGTGATGCCGCTGTACGTTGCGCTCCAGCGATATCGGGCACTTCCATTGCCGCAGGATGGCCCCGCCCATTTCGTCATGGGTGAAGCCGACGATGTCGCGCTCCAGCGAGCGAACCGTGGTGCCGCGTGTCCGGGCCTCGGCCAGCAGCAGCCGCCCGTGGTCGGGCAGTTGCCCGTAGATGGCCAGCCGCCCAAGGTCATGCAGCAGCCCGGCCACGAAGAACCGTTCGCTGTTGCTCATGCGGTGCAGCCCGGCCAGGATGCGCGCGGCCACGCCGCAGGCGATGGAATGCGTCCAGAAGGCGCGCATGTCCACGAGGTCCTGCGGCACCCCCCGGAAGGCCGTCACCACGCTGACTCCCATGGCCAGCGAGACCAACTGGTTGGTGCCGATGATGGATACGGCGCGGGTGATGGTTTCGATGCGCGCCCGCAGCCCGTAGTAGGCGCTGTTGGCGATGCGCAGCAGCCGCGCGGAAAGATCGGTGTCCTTGGAAATGATTTCTGCCGCGTCGGCGGCGGAACTGCGCGGGTCGTTGACCACCTCGACCAGGCGGTGGAACACGCTGGGCAGGGTGCCGAAGCGCATGTCTTCGCGCAGTACCGATTCCAGCGTCACTGGCCTCGGGGCCGGATCTGGCCGGACGGGGGTTGGGGCCTCGCCGGGGGGGGCGGGCCACGGCGGGGTCGAGGCGGCAAGGCGCATGGCGCAGTGGCGCATCAGCGCGGCCACGTGCGGGTTGGCCGGGTCGTGCAGGGTGAAGTGGGCGCGGGTGCGTTCCATGGCCTCGTCGTAGCGGGCGGCCACGGTGGGCGGCATGTCCCCTTCGTTGTCCTCTTCGCCGATGACGGCGGCCTCGGTGACGCCCCAGATCTTGAGAATGCGCAGACCCGCGGGCGACAGCACGTCGCCACACTTGAACAGCAGGCGTCCGTTGCCGTCGCGTATGTCGTCGGCCACGCGCATGCCTGGCTTCAGGTCTGTGATGCTGATGCGTGTCATGAGGCTCCGTGCGGGGCTGCGGGCATGTGCCCGAAACGGCTCGCGCCTGTGTGCCGGTTCGGGGTAATCCGGCGTGATCCGGTGCGACCCGGCGTGATCCGGTGCGACCCGGCGTGGTCGGGCATGATCCGGCGTACGCCGGGATGCCCCGTGATGCCCCAGAAAGCCGGGGGGATCGGGACGGCCGGAACGACCGGATGCGCGCCCGGCCCGGCGAGGGGCGCTTGGCGTGTCAGGCAGGTCGTTCAGGTAGGCCAAATGCGTCAGGGCAATACAGACCCGATGCATAGTACAGGAAATGACCGGGCGCATGCAACAGGGTTGCCGTGCACTGCCCCCACGCCGCCCCGGAACCGCTGGTGCGACTGCCCCTTCTCCTGGTCTGCCGCGCGTTGCTTCCCCTTCGGGGCGAGTTCTGGTAGGTACGTGCCCGGACCAAGAGGCTGCGGATGCGTCTCGCATGCTTGTCGCAGGCGTGCAGTCGCGGTATCGCCGGTATCCTGCGACGGTCCTGTTCCGGCCCCTGATTCGTTTCCGGCCTGTTCCGGCAGTTCCGACCTGTCCGGGCCTGTCCCGGCAGGTCTGCTCCGGCATAGGGCCGGCCAGTGGCGGAGCACATCCGAAGCCCCTCCAGCCCTTCGGCTTCCTCGGCCTCCACGGCCCCACAGCACCCACGGCTACTGTCGGGCGCGGACACCACTCCCTTTTCGTTCCAAGGACACCGAATGAACTTCAACATGCTGGACGCAGCGTTCCTGATCATCGTCGGGTTGTTCGTGCTGCGCGGGCTGTTTCGCGGCTTCGTGGAAGAAGTGGCGGGCCTGGTGGGCGTCATCGGCGGGTTCATCTTGGCCAACCGCCACCATGGCGATGCCGCGCCGCATGTGGCCAAGGTTGTGGGCGACCCCGGCTGGGTCAACGTCATCGCCTACGCGGGCGTGTTCCTGGGCGTGCTGCTGGTGGTGGCCATCGTGGCGCGCATCATCCGCAAGCTGCTGGTCATCACCTTCGCGGGCTGGCTCGACCACATGGCGGGTGGGGTCATGGGCGCGGCCAAGGGGCTGCTGATCTGCTCCATCCTGCTGGCCGTGCTGCTGCACTTTCTGCCCGACGCCGCTTTCGTGCGCGATTCCCGCGTGATTCCGTATCTTTCGATGGTTACCGGCTACGTGAAGACGTTTTTGCCGCAGCAACTTTTCTGATGGCCGGCCCTGGCCGGGGCAACACCCCAATATCACCTGCAACGCCCGGCACGCCGGGCTTCCGATGGATCGCAGACCATGAGCACCGAACCCGCTTCCCCCAAATCCTCCGCATCGGGCAACGGCCTTCAGGCCATCACCGACGTCATCGACCGCCTGCTGGCCCCCGAGGGCTGCCCGTGGGACCGTGAACAGACCCCGGAATCGCTGGCCGACTACGTCATCGAGGAATGCTTCGAACTGGTGGAGGCCATCCGTTCGGGCAAGGTGCACGACGTGCGCGAGGAACTGGGTGACGTGATGTTCCTGCTGGCATTCATCGGGCGCCTGTATGCCGACAAGGGGGCGTTCACCCTGTCCGATGCCGTGGAGGGCAACGCCGCCAAGATGATCCGCCGCCATCCGCACGTGTTCGCCGAGGGCGAATGCGCCAGCCGCGAGGAACTGCTGCGCAACTGGGAGCGCATCAAGCGCGAGGAAAAGGCGGCGGCCATGGCCGAGGATGGTGCCGATGCCGCTGATGGCGACGGGAAGGCCGCATCCGCCGAAGGTGCGTCCGGCGATGCCCCGGGGGGCGTGTTCGACAGCCTGCCCAAGGGGCTGCCCCCGCTGGTCAAGGCGTACCGGTTGCACTCCAAGGCCGCCCGCGTGGACTTTACCTGGGAAAGCGACGAGGACGTGGAACAGCAGGTGGAGGCCGAATGGCTGGAATGGCTGGATGCCTCGGCCAGCGGCGACAAGGAACGCCAGGAGCAGGAACTGGGCGACTTTCTGTTCACCATCGTGGAGCTTGGCCGCCGCAAGGGCATCAAGGCCAACGCCGCGCTGGACTACGCCACGCTGAAGTTCCTGCGCCGTTTCGAGGGCATGGAGGCGCTGGCTCGCGAGCGCGGGCTGGACTTCCCCAACCTTCCCTTTGAAGAAAAGGACGCGCTGTGGAACGAGGTGAAGGCCGCCGAAAAGGCCTGATGCCCGACCGCCACGCAGGTGGTGCGGCGGTGCGCGGCGGGGAGCGCGGAGCGCGCCTTGCCAGTTGTACCCCCGCGCCCCGTGCGGCCCGTGCGCCCCAGACGGCCCAGACGGGTCATGCGGCCCAGACGGGTCATGCGGCCCAGACGGGTCATGCGGCCACCGTGGCCCGTCCGGTGCATCCTGTCGAGGAAGATGCCGCGTCATCTTCCGCCTGTCCGTCCGGCGCCGCCTGTCGGGCCGTGACAACGGCTGCGGCCTTGTCCCGTGGCCCCGGCGTGCCTGCCGGGGCTGGTATGAAGCCGGACCCGCGTGTCCGGCGCATGGCAGATGCCATCCTCCACTGGCTGGCCACTGGCGTGCGTCTGGATGGCCCGGCGCGCACGTTTCTGGAAGCCCAACTGGGAATGGCGGGGCTTGCGAACCTGCCTGCGGTGGATGCCGCCGCGCGGCTGGCCCCGCTGCTGGAGGCCGGACCGCAAGGGCAGGACTCCGCCCCGTCCGGCGCCCCGGAATCTCACGACCTCCCCGACATTCAGGACGTGCTGGAGTACCTGTTGTACCCGGACGCCGCGTTGCGCCTGTCCGTGGAACGACTGCTGGCCTCGGAGGCCGCCGAAGATGCGCGGCCCGCATCCGACCCCCTTGCGCAACCGGCCAGCCTCGTGGATGCGGTGCTGGCCTTGCTGCCGCAGGGCGCCACTGCCGTGCTGCATGTTCCGGATGTCTCCGGCGCTACCGGAGACCTTTCCTCTTTTTCAAACACCCCTCGCAGGCCGGATGCGCCCACTGCGCCCGACATGCCCGACATGCCCGACATGCCCGACATGCCCGACATGCCTGGCGGGGGCGGCACGTCCGGCCCCGTCCGGCTCGATCTGCCCGTGCCCCCTTGGGCCATGGCCCTGCTGGTGCGCCGCCTGCGGCTGGACCGGGTGATCCCCCGGCCCCTGGCCGTTGCCGTGTCGGGTCACCTGCCGGAGGCGCAGGCCCTCGCGGTGCGCCTGGCCCTGCGCGACGCCCGGTTCGACCTTGCCGAAATGCCCGCCGACAGCGCCGCCGCATCCCCCACGACTTCGCCCCGCGAATCCCGCCCCGATCTGGTATTGCGGTTCATCCGGCGCATGCCCCCGTCCGACCCCGGCTATGTCGAGGCGCTGGCCCTGTGGCTGGACCTGCTGCACGACCTGCCGCCCGGCAAGAGCGCGCACGCGGCCCTTTCCGCCCGGCGCGAACGGTTGTCCCGCGCCGCGCGCGAGGCGGACGAATTCACCGAGCGGCTGGGCCGCCTGAACATGGAAATCCTGATGCTGCAAGGGGTGCACGCTCCGGCCCTGGACGCCGGAGAGGCGCGCCGCCGGGTGCGTCTGATGGACCGGATGTGCCTGGCCGTGCTGGGCCGGCCCGCCGCGCAGGACCTGGCGGAAGAGGGCATGCCCCCTGGTTTGCCCGGGGTGCAGGAAGGGCACGACCTTGGGGCGTTCGACCCGGCCACGGGGCTGGACGACCTGATGCGCCTGCTCTTGTAGGGGCTGTTTTCTGATTGTCCGTTCGCCCGTTGGCCGACCGACCCGAAAGGGGGCGAAGCGGTCCTGCGGCTGCGGGGTGCTGCGAGTGCCCCCAGGCATCCGCGCCCGCCGCGGTCTTGCTGTCTCCCCGCAAAAGGTCGGGTGCGCCGCCACGGAACCATTCCGCCACGGCGCACCCCGGTGCCCATTGGCGCCCGCGCGTCAGACGGTGACGTCCACGTGCTCCCCAAGGCCGCGCACGGCCACGGGAGACTCGGTCTGCGTCTGTCCGGCGTCCCGGCGTTCCTGCCGGGGAATGGCATCTGCCTGAACGGTCGCAAGCTGCTGCCCATCCTGTTGCATCAGGCGGGTCTGCTCCAGCACGTTCAGGATGCCCTCCGCGCCACCGGTGAACTGGTCTATCCGCATGGCGCACCTCCTTTCCGGGGGATACATGACCCCGTATTCTTCCTATCGGCAGGTGGCGCGCTTTCCACAGGGGTGCCCGTGAAAACGGATGCATTCCGCACCTGTCTTGCGTATCATCGGGCATGTCGCAGAACGGCCAGGCCTGTGCGCGGACAGGGAAACGGCCCGGAAGTCCCGCATGGCAGGCAAACCTGTTTCCGGTCGTGCGCACCGTCAACGCCCGCCAGTCTGACCGGTACCGTCAGGCTCGCAGCCCCGGCAAACCGGACAGGTTGGAGATCGGACGGGCCAGACTGGCCACAACGGGCCGCGCCCAAAGGGAGGCTGCCATGCTCATGCCGCAGAACGAGGCCAAGTTCCGCTACTGTCCCTTCCTGAAGACCAGCGACGACAAGATGCGTTTTTGCGTCGGTGCCCAGTGCATGATGTGGCGCTACAAGCATCCCCAGCGCAACGCCGAAGGCGACGAGGGGTATTGCGGGCTGGCTGGCAAGCCCGCTGGCGCCATGTAGCGCCGGTTTCAGGCAAAGACAGGCCGAATTCGGATCAGGCCCAACTCCGCCGGGGGGCGGGCCGCAACGGGCGTTTCCATCCACCTTGTCCGATGCGCCGCCGCCACGGCACCGCATGCATCATCCCACCCACGGGCATCCATCCATGAATACCACACCGGCCAAGGGAAATCGCACCACCGCCTCGCGCAACCTGTTCTCGTACTTCCTCTTCCTGTTGCTGCTGCTGGCCCTCTGGCTGGCCTATCAACTGGTGGAATCCTTCCTGCATACCCTTATTCTGGGGGCGGTGTTCTCTGCCATCTGCTATCCGCTGTACCTGCGCTGCAAGCGACTGGTGCGCGGCAGCTCCATCGTTTCGGCGTTGCTGGTGCTGACGGGGCTGGTGGTGTGCATCGTCATTCCGTTGTGCGTGTTCGTGGCCCTGCTGATTCCCCAGGGCATGCAGACGGTGACGGCCATCAACAAGTGGCTGAGCGGCGGCGGACCGGCGGAGCTGATGTCGGAATCGAACCTGGAGCCGTGGCTGCAATGGGTGCGGGTGAACCTGCCGTTCATCGACCTTGGCCACATCGACTTCCAGACCAGCCTGTTGCAACTGTCGCGCACGGCAGGGCAGACGCTGATCCAGTGGGGCTCGTACGTGCTGGGAAACACCATGCTGTTCTTCCTGCACTTTCTGCTGCTGCTTCTGGTGATGTTCTTCATGCTGAAGGACGGCAAGCGCATGGTGGACGGGGTGAAGTACCTGTGCCCCCTGCGCGAGGAGCAGGAGGACCTGATCATCCAGAGTCTGCGCCGCGTGGCCCGCGCCGTGCTGGTGGGCGGGCTGCTGGTGGCCGTGGTGCAGGGCGTGCTGGGTGGGCTTGGCATGGCCATCGTGGGCATGCCCGGCCTGTTCTGGGGCACGGTGATGGGGTTTGCCTCGCTGGTGCCGGTGGTGGGCACGGGGCTGGTATGGGGACCGGCATCCATCTACCTGCTGCTGATGGGGCAGTGGAAGGGCGCGGTGTTTCTGGTGCTGTGGTGCTCGCTGGTGGTGGCCGGGGCCGACTCCTTCCTGCGGCCGTACTTCATGCGCGGCAGTTCGGGGGCTTCGGTGTTCTACATCTTTCTGTCCATTCTGGGCGGGCTGAAGACCTTCGGCATGGCGGGCATTATCTACGGCCCGCTCATTCTCAGCTTCACCATGGTCATGCTGACCCTGTACGGAGAGGAATACCGCGACATCCTGGCGCCCAGCGCCCCTGCCCCGGCCGATTGCCCGTCGCCGGAGAGCGGGCACGGGGGAATTGGGGGAACTGGGGATGCCGCCGCGCCACTCCCGGGAGGAGAGGGCGGCCAATAGCGGCGGCCCCGTGCGCATCCCGGTCCGGGAACGCGCGGATTTCGTACGCGCGTGGCCTTCTTGCCATTTTCCGGGGTTATGGGTAGGCGATGGAGTGGGCAGGGTGTTGACCGCCCGTGGCGAGGGGACAATGCCGCGGACGAACCGACCCCGTCACACCCGTCTGGCCCGTCTGGCCCGTCATGCCAGGTTGGCCTGTCTGGCCTGCCTGGCAGTATCCGCGTACCGTTCCGGCTACCGCAGGCCCAAGGGCGTGCACGGCGCGAAGCGCGGCCCCGCCGGTTACGTCCGGCCCTGTATCGCAAACCGTCGATGAGCGGGTTCCTGCCCGCAGGGGGAGACGTGTTGCGCGAACCTTCCGGTGCAAACCCCTTGTCCGGTGCGGCAGAATCGCATGCCGATCCGGAACGTTCCGCCATGGCCGAGGCAATGGCGCGCCCTGACGTGCGCCCGCCCTCCGGCCCGCCGGGCGCGTGTCCGCATGACCTGCCCCCGTCGCATCCGTCGCAACCATCGCATCCGTCGCAACCATCGCTTCCGTCGCATCCGGCACATCAGTCGCCGCTGCCCTCGCTGTCGCCGTTGCCGCCCGTCATCCGCGTCTCGGGCGATGCCCTGTTCGCCGGGCTGCCAGACCTGGCCGCCATGCTGGGCAAGCCCCCATCACCCGACAGTCCCGAACCGATTTCCGATTCCGCCACCGCCGTGCAGGCATCATTGCCCGAGCAGCCTTTGCCCGCCCCGACTTCGTCCGGCCGCGTTTGGCCCCATGGCGACCTTGCCGCGCAGTTCGGCGCGGCGGGCATTGGCGTGTGCGTGTTCGATCCTGCGGGTCAGTTGCTGTACATGAACGGTCCCATGGCCGACCTGCTGGGGTGCGGGCCGGAAGGCATTCCTTCGCTGTTCTGCGCCCGCATGGTGGGGCTGGAAGGCACGGCCGACGTGCTGGCGCTGTTCCTGCGCGTGGCCTCCGGCCAGGACGAGGGCGGCAGCGTGCGCAAGCGCTTTCTGCGCGGCGACGGCGGCACCATGCTGGCCTCGGTCACCCTGTACGCGGTGCATGATGCCCTGGGGCTGCCGCTGCATGTGGTGCATCTGGTGCGCCCGCTGGAGCGTACCGATCGTCCCGAAAGGGGCGGTGACCGGCCCGAGGCCCTGGCCCGGCGACGTTTCGACGACGTGCCCTTTCCCGTGGGCTGGTCCGCCGCCGACGGTGCCCAGACCTCCGGCACCGCCCGGCCCGACCGCTACCGCGCCGCACTGCACCTCATCGCCCATGCAACCCTGCATGAGGTCGATCCCGACGGGCTGGGGGCGGCCTTTGCGCGCGTCTTCCGTTCACTGCTGCCGGGCGAACCGCCGGAACTGGTGGTCTACCCCGGCGACGGCAGCCGAACGGTCTATGCATCCGCCGAATCTGCCGGGCGCAGGGATGCCGCGCCCCCGTGCGACCTTGCGGCGCGGGTGTACCTGCGCGGCGAGACCGTGCACGTGGACGCCGACGCACTGCGCGAACTGGCCGAGCTTGGCGAATGCCTGCTGCCGGACCCCGTGCCCGCCCACTGGCTGGGCGTACCGCTGCGCACCCGCACCGGCGAGGTGATGGGAGCCATCGTGTGCCGGGTGGACGGCGGCGAGGACAGCGACCACGCGGACAGGACCGATGCGCAGCCCCTGCCGCGCCCCGTGCCCGCGCGGGCCAGACCGGGCTTTTCGGCGGAAGACCGCCGCCTGCTGGAACTGGTGTCCGGTCACGTGGCCGACGCCCTGGCCGCCCGGCGCGACATGGGGCGCCGGGCCCTGGACGAGGTGCGCTATCGCGCCTCGTTCATGGACGCGGTGGCGGGCATGGCCCTGCTGGACGCCGGGGGCAGGCTGCTGGCGGTGAACCGGGCCTTCGAGGCCGCCTTCGGCTACCCCGACGGCGTGCTGGCGGGTACGGAACTGCGTGATCTGCTGCCCCCCGACATGGCCGGGCAGGCCCTGCGCGAGTTCGGCGGGCTGTGGCTTTCGGTATCGGCCATCCGCGCGACGGCGGGGATGACCGGGGCGGGTGGCGCCATCGTCGAAACCTCGTGGCCGTTCCTGCGGGCCGATGGCGAAAAGCGCTGGATGCAGCAGAGCCTGCGCATCCTGCCCGGCGAGGCGGGCCATCCCCCGTGCGCATTGTTGCAGGTCACCCCGCTGGAGGGCGGCAACGGCCGCGCCGGGCGCGATCCGGCCACCCGCGACGAGGAACGCATGACCCAGACCGCCTTCCACGACGTGCTCACCGGCCTGCCCAACCGGGTGCTGCTGCTGGACCGCGTGGAAAGCGCCCTCAAGCGGGCCCGGCGGCACGATCATTACCGCTTTGCCGTGCTGTTCCTGGACATCGACCGCTTCAAGGTGGTCAACGAAAGCCTGGGCCACCGCGCGGGCGACGAACTGTTGCGCCTGTTCTCGGACCGGGTGCTGCCCTGCCTGCGCGAGGTGGACACCCTGGCCCGTTGCGGCGGCGACGAGTTTGCCGTGCTGCTGGACGACGTGGAGGACACCGCCGAGGTGGGCACCATCGTCGAACGCATTCAGGACGCCCTGCGTACGCCTTTTCCGGTGCACGACACCGAGGTGTACATGGCCGCCAGCATCGGGGTGGTGGTGCGCGCCCGGCAGTATGCATCCGCAGAAGACATCCTGCGCGACGCCGACCTTGCCATGTTCCGCGCCAAGGAATCGGGCAAGGGCCGCTACGAACTGTTCGACGAGGATGTGGTGCCCGCCGCCCCGGACAAGCTGCGCCGCGAAAACGAACTGCGCCGGGCCATGGAGCGCGGCGAGATAGAACTGTACTTCCAGCCGGTGGTTTCGCTGCGCACCGCGCGCATCACCGGGCTGGAGGCGCTGGTACGCTGGAACCACCCGGACCTTGGCTTGCTCACCCCTTCGGAGTTCATCCCCCTGGCCGAGGAATCGGGGTTGATCTACCATCTGGACCGGCACGTGCTGGAACTGGGCTGCGCCTCGGTGCGGGCCCTGCGCGAACGGGCCGGACCGGCGGCGGAATTCGCCCTGAACCTGAACATTTCCGCGCGCAGCTTCCGCCGCTGGAACATGGTGGAAAGCTATTCCGCCGTCATCCTGGAGTCCGGCTGCAACCCGCTGGACGTGCGGCTTGAGATCACCGAAAGCCTGCTGCTGACCGGCGTGGATGCCGTTACCGACAAGCTGTGGAAGTTCAAGGAGCTGGGTGTTTCACTGGTGCTCGACGACTTCGGCACCGGCTATTCCTCGCTGAACTACCTGCGCCAGTTCCCCATGGACATGATCAAGATCGACAAGTCGTTCACCAGCCGCGTGCACGAGGAAAAGGCCGCCTACGGCATCGTGCAGTCCATCGTCAGCCTGGGCCGGGGTCTTGGCCTCGGCGTGGTGGCCGAAGGCATCGAACGGCCCGAACAGGCCGAGGTGCTGCTGGAACTGGGCTGCCTGTACGGGCAGGGCTTCCTGTACTCCCGCCCGCTGCCCTTCGACCGTACCGTCAAGCTGCTGGAACGCCGCTGCCCCCTGCCGCTTTCGGCGGGGTAGGGAGACTGAAATTGAGGAAGGCAAACGGGGGAAGGGACCCTTTGCGGCAGCCGTTACACGAGCGCAACGCGCGAGTGTTACGGATGGCGACCGCAGCGCGTAAAAGGGTCTCCTTCCCCCGTACCCCCATCCCCCTAAACTTTTTAATTGGTGGGGGGATACGAAAACGGGCCGGATATTCTCCGGCCCGTTTTGTTGTTTTTGGAGGAAGGGTAGGTATGGCCCCTGAACTGTAGCGTGGTGAGAGGAGGGCAAAAGGAACAGCCCTATAAAAAGTTGGGGGGGAGGGGGCCGGGGAGGGAGATCTTTTCCAAAAGGTCCCCTCCCCGGTTCATTCTTCCCTTATTCGTCTTTCGGAAACGCCAGGGGCAGCAGATCGTCGATGTGGCCCACGGGGTGGACTTCGATGCGGCGCAGCAGGTCTGCGGGGATGTCTTCCAGGTCCTTGATGTTCTGGCGCGGGATGATGACGTGCTGCATGCCGCGCGCCACGGCGGCCAGTATCTTTTCCTTGATGCCGCCCACGGGCAGCACGCGGCCGCGCAGGGTGATCTCGCCGGTCATGCACAGTTCGCTGCGCACCGGGGTGCCGGTAAGGGCGGAGATGAGCGCGGTGACCATGGTCACCCCGGCGGAGGGGCCGTCCTTGGGGGTGGCGCCTGCGGGCACGTGGATGTGCAGGTCGAGCTTTTCCGAGAAGTCGGGCTCCACGCCCAGGCGTTCGGCGCGGCTGCGCGCGTAGGAAATGGCGGCCTGTGCGCTTTCCTTCATCACGTCGCCGAGCTGGCCGGTCATGGTCACGCCGCCCTTGCCCTTCATGGGGGTGACTTCCACGTGCAGCACCTCGCCGCCGTAGGGGGTCCAGGCCAGGCCCAGGGCCACGCCGGGCAGCAGTTCCGTTTCCTTTTCCTCATCGATGAAGCGGGGCGCGCCCAGCAGCTTTTCCAGCATGCGCGGGGTGACCCGGAAGGGGCCTTTCTCGCCCTCGGCCTTGCGGCGGGCCACCTTGCGGCACAGCGAGCCTATTTCGCGCTCCAGGTTCCGCAGCCCGGCCTCGCGGGTGTAGCCGGTGATGATGCGCTCGATGAGCGCGTCGGGCACGGTCACCTCACGCGGGGACAGGCCGTTTTCCTTGGCCTGGCGCGGCAGCAGGTAGCGGCGGGCGATGGCCAGCTTTTCCTGCATGGTGTAGCCGGGGATGGAGATGACCTCCATGCGGTCGCGCAGGGGGGCGGGAATGGTGTCCAGCTGGTTGGCCGTGCAGATGAACATGACCTTGGACAGGTCGAAGGGCACGTTCAGGTAATGGTCGCTGAACGAGAAGTTCTGTTCCGGGTCCAGCACCTCGAGCAGCGCGGATGAGGGGTCGCCCCGGAAGTCGGAGCCGATCTTGTCGATTTCATCCAGCATCAGCACGGGGTTGCGCGTGCCCAGTTGCTTCAGGCTCTGCACGATGCGCCCCGGCATGGCCCCGATGTAGGTGCGCCGGTGGCCCCGGATTTCCGCCTCGTCGCGCATGCCGCCCAGCGAGATGCGCTGGAACTTGCGGCCCATGGCGCGGGCGATGGACCGGCCCAGCGAGGTCTTGCCGACGCCGGGAGGCCCCGCGAAGCACAGGATGGGTCCCTTGGACTTGGGGTTCAGCTTGCGCACGCTGAGGTATTCCAGAATGCGGTCCTTGACCTTGGCGAGGCCGTGGTGGTCCTCGTCCAGGATCACCTTGGCCTTGTTGATGTCCAGCCGGTCGCGCGAAAGCTTGGCCCACGGCAGTTCCGCCAGCCATTCCAGGTAGGTGCGCACCACGGTGGCCTCGGACGAATCGGGATGCATGGCGGCCAGACGGCGCAATTGCTTGTCCGCTTCCTTGCGGACTTCACGCGGCAATCCGGAGCGTTCAAGGGCGCGGGTCAGGTCTTCCAGTTCCTCGTCCTCGTTGCCGGATTCGCCAAGCTCGCGGCGGATGGCCTTCATCTGCTCGCGCAGGAAGTAGTCCTTCTGGGCCTTGTCCATGCCCTCGCGCGCCATGCTCTGGATCTTGGCCTGCATGGACGCCACTTCCACTTCCTTGACCAGCTGCTCGTTGACCAGGCGCAGCCGGGCGTCGGGGTCGGTGCATTCCAGGATGGCCTGCGCGTCGGAGACCTTCATGCGCAGGTTGGCGGCGATGAGGTCGGCAAGGCGGCCGGGGTCGTCCACGGAATTGAGCACGGCCATGATGTCCGAAGTGGCGATGCCGCGCAGCGAAAGAATCTTTTCGCTCTGCTCGCGGGCGGCGCGCATCATGGCTTCCTGCTCGACGGTGGGCGGACCCAGTTCCGGCTCGGGCAGGGTTTCCACGCGGGCGGTAAGATAGCCGTCGCCCACGCCGAAGGATTCCACACGGGCGCGGCTGATGCCCTGCACCAGCACTTTCAGCCGGTTGTCGGGCATCTTCAGCATGCGCATGATCATCACCACCGTGCCGGTGGGGTGCAGGTCTTCCGGCGCGGGGTCGTCCACGGACTCGTCGCGCTGGGTGCAGATCATCAGGTAGCGGCTGCCGTTGAGGGCCGCGTCCACGGCCTGCACCGACTTTTCGCGGCCCACGAACAGGGGCAGGATCATGTAGTTGAACACCACCACGTCACGCACGGGCAGCACGGGCAGCTCGTCGGGCAGCACGGGCAGTTCCGGGCCGTCGGGTGTTTCCGTCGATTCCGGTCCGTCCGGGGGCACGGTGTCGGGGGTGTCCGGTTTCGCGACGGCGAAGTCGCCGAGACCGTCGAAATCCAGGGCACGGACATCATCACCCGCGCGGGGCGTCGTGGTCACGCTTGCCTCTGCGTTGGTCGCGTCGCCCTGAGTGTCCCGGTCGCCGGGCTGGATGTCGATGACGGTGGGGGCGGTGGCGTCAGTCGCGGCGTCGGCGTCGGCGTCGGCAGGGGAGGGCGCGGTGGCGTCCCGTTGTTGCCTTGCGGCCTTGCCGGTGTCCTTGTCGGAGCTTGGGTCGGAGCTTGGGCCGGAGCTTGGGCCGGAGCTTGGGCCGGAGCTTGGGCCGTCCCCCTTGGGGGTGCCGTCGTCGTATATGTCGTCGGTCATGCGGGGTACTCCTCGCGTGTCAGAATCGGACATGGAAATCGTGCAGGGGGGCGCTTTGCCCGTCCCGCGTGCCGGGCGCATCGGTGCCGCCTGTCAGAACAGGCTCGACAACCTCAACAGGCCCGCGTGGCGCGTCCGGTGAATCGGACGAATCGGGATACGGCTGCTCCTCCACCCTGGTGACATTGGCGAACATGGGTCCTTTCCACAGGGCCTCGCGCAGGGTGTCCATGCGTTTGTCCGGTCCCCGGGCTTCCAGTTCCACGCTGCCGTCGGGCAGGTTGCGCACCCATCCGGCAAGACCCAGGGCACGGGCGGTGCGGCAGGTCCATGAGCGAAAGCCCACCCCCTGCACCCGTCCGGTGACCCTGAATCGGCTGCGCATCATGGTCGTGCTGCTCCTGGTTTTCCCGGCGTGCGGGGCGGGGGGGGGCCGCCAGATCAGGCCGTCGCCAGATCAGCCATCATCAGATCAGGCCGTCATCCTTGAGGCTGTAACAGGTGTCATCGGTGACGATGACGTGGTCCAGAAGGCGCATGCCGATGGCCTTGGCGGAAAGTTCCAGTTGCCGGGTGATCTCGATGTCTCCCGCCGACGGCGACGGGTTGCCGCCTGGGTGGTTGTGCACCAGGATGATCGATGCCGCCTTGTGCCGCAAGGCCAGCTCCAGGATTTCGCGCGGGTACACGGCGGAGGCGTTTACCGTGCCGCGCGAGGCCCGCTCCCATGCCACCATGCGGTTCTGGGTATCCAGCAGGGCCACCCACACTTCCTCGTGGGGCGATGCTGCCAGACGCATCCGGGCCATTTCCGCCACCGCCTGCGGGCTGCCCAGCACCTCGCGCTCGCGGGCCGGGGTTTCCACGTAGCGGGCCATCACCTCGCGCAGCAAGGCCCAGAAATCGAGCATCGACGTGCCAAAGCCCTTCACTGCCAGCAACTCCGAGGGCCGGGCGTCCAGCACGCCTCTCAGGCTGCCGAAGCGGGTCAGCAGTTCCTTGGCCAGCGGTTTGGTATCGCGCCGCAACAGCACGTGGCCCAGCAGCAATTCCAGCACCTCGTAGTCGGGCAGGGCGGCGGGGTCGTTGCGCAGTCTGGCACGCACCCGTTCCCGGTGCCCGTGATAGTGGGGACCATTCGTCATAATAAGCAGTCGTACGGGGCGTGCAAGCCCGTTGTAGGCGGGCCGCCCGTGATTGCAGGGTCGATGGCCGCATGGCGGAGGGGCGTGCGCATGGCCCGGCGGTGCCCGCTGGGCGCGGCGGCAGGCCGGATTGGCAGGGCCGGGGGGGGCACCATCCGTCAGTTCCTCTGTCCGCCCGGCACGTACGCCGGGGGACGGGGCCTGCCGGATTGTCCGCCGCCGGCTTGGCCCGCACCAGCCTGACCGGTACCGGTCGCGGCGCGGCGGCTGCGGGCGAACAGGGTGAACAGTCCGGCCACCAGCATTTCCATGGCCTGCTCGGGTGAGCGTTCGCCACTCTTGATGCCCTGCTCCGCCTCCAGCGCCAGGTCCCATATCCGGGCAAGCCCGGCATGGCCCAACTGGCGCGCCAGTTGCTGCTTGGGCGGCAGCACCGAGGGAGGCAGGCGCACCGGCTCGCCCGCCAGCAACTGCCACAGGATGCGCGTTTCGCGCAGCAGCATGCCCAGAAAGGGAAACAGCATGGAATCGCCGCCCAACCGGTCGCGCAGCACCTGGCGCCACACCGTCATGGGCGCGTTGCCCGCTTGCAGCGCCCGCATGAAGGCAAAGATGTCGATGTCCGCCGCATGGTCCACCAGCGCGGCCATGGCCGGAGTCACCTCTCCGTCGCCTGCTGCAAGCGAAAGCTTTTCCAGTTCGGTGGCGATGGCGGTGGCATCGGGTGGAAGGGCGGCGCAGACCGCCTCCAGCGCGCCGGGGGCGAAACGGAGGGAGCGCGAGGCGGCATGCTGGCGCACGAAGGTGGCCACGCCGCGTTCGTCAAGGCCGGGCGAGCGCCATATCCATTTCTGCGTTTCCGCAAAGTCCAGGCAGCGCAGCTTGGCGATGTGGGCGGGCACTTTGGGCTGCCCCTTGTCGAAGGGTACTTCCAGGCACAGAAAGGGCCATGCCAACGGATTGGGCTTGGCCAGCGCTGCGGAAATGCGCTTCCAGGTTTCTGCGGGCAGATTCTGGGCGTTGCGCACCACCAGCGCGCGCGGCGTGGCGAACAGCCCCTGAAGGGTCAGGTGTTCCCAGAAGGCGGGGGGCAGGGGTTCGTCGCCCCAGAATGCCTGGCGGTCCCAGGTGGCGGGGGCTGAGGGGGCCAGCCCTCCCAATCCGGAGGACGCGGCGGAATTGTCACCAGCCATGGGCGCCACGTACGGATGCGCGGCCAGCAGCGCGTCGATGCGGTCGCGGGTCAGGCGGGAATCGGGGCAGATGCAGATGGTGAAGCCGGGTCGGGTCATGCAGTCACCGTGGGGTTGCGGGGCGGCAACAAGAAGGCCCGAAGGGAACGCCTCCCCTCGGGCCGTTTATATCCGGGCCTTGGCCTGCGGTCTAGAAGCGCTGGCGCATTCTGTCCACCAGCCGTCGCACCAGTTCGATGCCCACCCGTTCGGCGGCCTCGCGTTCGTTGTAGGTGTCGTACGAGTCGTAATAGGTGACGAGTTTCGATTCCCAGAGCACGGCGTTGGTGGTGCCGTCGTACACGGTGGCATCGGCGGCCATGGAGGCCGTGTACAGCTGCGTCCTGTCGTCGGAGTCGCGCACGTCGCCGCGCAGGCGGAAGTAGTGCACCCGCAGCTTGATCTCGTAGTCCGCGCGGCCTTCGTCCTTCCACACGGCCAGGCTGCGCGCGGCAACCTCGTCCCGCAGGGCGGAACGCAGCATGTACGGCAGCCACGGGTACATGGTGGGGTTGTCCACGCTCTTGATCTTGAGGGTCTTGCTGCCGTCACCGAAGATGCCGGTTTCCTCGCTGGTCAGGTTGTATCCCGCGCAGCCGGACAGTACGGCCAGGGCGGCCAGCAGGGGCACGACTGTGAGGACACGCAGCGCACGCCGCGTCATGCGGGACAGGAATCCGCCGTTGCGGCCCGCGCACGGGCCAAGGTTCCTGAAGGACGCGGCGGCCATGGCTAGCCGACCACCACGTTGACGAGCTTGCCGGGAATGACGACGACCTTGCGCACGGTGACATCCTCCAGATGGCGGGCCACGTTGGGTTCCGACAGGGCGGCGGCCTCTATGGCCTTGGCGTCCGCCCCTGCGGGCACGCTGACGCGGCCGCGCAGCTTGCCGTTGATCTGGACCACAATGGTTTCCTCGTCACGGGCCAGGGCTTCCTCGCTCCATTGCGGCCACGGCTCGTCGGTGATGCGTCCGGCGTTGCCGATGACTTCCCACAGCTCTTCGGAAAGGTGCGGGGTGATGGGCGAGAGCAGCGTGAGCGCGGTGGCCACGGCGCTGGACAGCACCCGGCGACCGCCCTCGCTTCCGGACAATTCGTCCTTGGCGAGGTACAGCGCATTGACCAGTTCCATCACCGCCGCGATGGCCGTGTTGAACTGGAACCTGTCGCTGATGTCCGCCCCGGCCTTGCGCACCGTGGCGTGTTCCTTGTTGCGCAGGTCCTTGGCCTGGGGCGTCGCGGCGTCTGCCGCCGTGGCCGAGCAGGCCTTGACGGGCATGAGCACGCCGGAAAGTTCCTCGGCCAGGCGCCAGATGCGCCCGATGAAGCGGTAGGAACCCTCGATGCCGCTATCGCTCCAGTCGAAGTCGCGTTCCGGCGGCGCGGCGAACAGGCAGAACAGGCGCACCGTGTCCGCCCCGTAGCGGGCGATCATTTCGGTGGGGTCCACCACGTTGCCCTTGGACTTGGACATCTTGGCCCCTTCCTTCAGCACCATGCCCTGGGTGAGCAGGTTGGCGAAGGGTTCGTCCAGGTCCATGTAGCCGCAGTCGCGCAGGGCCTTCACGAAGAAACGCGAGTAAAGCAGGTGCAGGATGGCGTGTTCCACGCCGCCGATGTACTGGTCCACGGGCATCCAGTACTTGAGCGCGGCGGGGTCGAACGCGCCGTCGTTCTTGCCGGCGCTGGTGTAGCGCGCGAAATACCACGAGGACTCCACGAAGGTGTCCATGGTGTCGGTCTCGCGGCGGCCCTTGCCGCCGCATTTGGGGCAGATGCAGTCCGCGAATTCGGGGGTGTCGGGCAGGGGCGAGCGGCCATCCTCGTGGGTGCGCACTTCCAGCGGCAGCAGCACGGGCAGGTTCTCGTCCTTTTCGGCCACCACGCCGCAGGTATCGCAGTACACCACGGGAATGGGTGCGCCCCAGTACCGCTGGCGCGAGATGTTCCAGTCGCGCAGGCGGTAGTTGACCGTGCGGCGGCCTTTGCCGGAGGCTTCCAGCGAATCGGCGATCTTCTGCTTGGCGGCATCGTTGGGCAGGCCGTCGAATTCGCCGGAATTGACCAGCAGGCCTGCCTCGGTCCAGGCGGCCTGCATGGCGGCGGTGTCCAGCGCATCGCCTTCCGGCTGGATGACCACCTGCATGGGCAGGTCGTACTTGCGGGCGAACTCGAAGTCGCGCTGGTCGTGCGCGGGCACGGCCATGACCGCGCCGGTGCCGTATTCGGCCAGCACGAAGTTGGCCACCCAGATGGGCATGCGGTGGCCGGTGAAGGGGTTCACGCAGTAGGCACCGGTGAACACGCCTTCCTTTTCCAGGTCGTCCGACTGGCGCACGATGCGGTCCATGTTGCGGATGCGCTCCACGAAGGCCCGCACCGCCGGAGCTTCGGGCTTTCCGTCAATGAGCTGTTCCACCAAGGGATGTTCCGGCGCAAGGCTCATGAAGGTGGCGCCGAACACGGTGTCCTGCCGGGTGGTGAACACGGTGATGGAACTGTCGGCATTCTCCAGCGGAAACACGATCTCCGCGCCGATGGACTTGCCGATCCAGTTGCGCTGCATGCTCACAACACGCTCGGGCCAGCCCGCTTCCAGCTTGTCGAGGTCGGCCAGCAGTTCTTCCGCGTAGTCGGTGATGCGCAGGAACCACTGGGTCAGGTTCTTCTGCTCCACGGCGGAGTCGCAGCGCCAGCACAGCCCTTCGATGACCTGCTCGTTGGCGAGCACGGTGTGGCACTTGGGGCACCAGTTCTGCGGGGCCTGCTTGCGGTACACAAGGCCCTTCTCGAAGAAGCGCAGGAAGAACTGCTGCTCCCAGCGGTAGTATTCGGGCGTGCAGGTGGCAAGCTCGCGCCGCCAGTCATACGAGTAGCCAAGGCGGCGCAACTGGCTGCGCATGTTGTCGATGTTGGAAAAGGTCCACTTGGCGGGATGGGTGCCGTGCTTGATGGCGGCATTTTCCGCGGGCAGCCCGAAGGCGTCCCAGCCCATGGGGTGCAGCACGTTGAAGCCCTGCATGCGCTTGAAACGGGCCACCACGTCGCCGATGGAATAGTTGCGCACGTGCCCCATGTGGATGTTGCCCGACGGATAGGGGAACATCTCGAGCACGTAGTACTTGGGCTTGTCGGAGTGGTGGTCGCAGTGGAAGGTGCCGCTTTCTTCCCAGGTGCGCTGCCATTTGATTTCGATGGACTGGTGATCGTATTTCATGCCGCGTTCGGGTTTCATGCCGCGTTGGTCCTTGTGGGCTGGTCCGTGTGAACTGGTTCCCGTGAACTGGTCCGTGTGAACTGGTCCGTGTGAACTGGTCCGTGTGAACTGGTGCGGGGCCGCCTGCCGTGCCGTTGGTGGCCGGTGCCTGTTCCGTCCGCCGGTGGTGGCGAGTCTCTGAACCGGCATCTGGTCCGGTTCTGAACTGGCGGGGCGTGCCTGCCGGGAAGACCGAGGGCGCGAGCCCGTCAGACCGTAGCCTTTCGGACGCGCGCCTTCAAGTGCCAATTGCGCATTCGCGGGGTGATTCCGGGCGGTTAAGCGCCGCCGAACTCCCCCGCCAGCACCGGGGCCTACTGCCCCTTGGGCGATAGTCGGCCCGATTCCACCGCGCGGGCCACCGCGTCGAGAATGCCGTTGATGAACCCGCGCGAGTTGTCGTCGCCGAACTGCTTCGAAAGCTCGATGGCCTCGTTCATGGCCACCTTGGCGGGCACGTCGTCGCGGAACAGCATTTCGTACACGGCGATGCGCAGCAGCGTCAGTTCCACGCGGCCCATGCGCTCCACGCGCCAGTTCTGCGAAAATCCCGAAACCGCCTCGTCCAGTTCGGCCTGCGTCTTCCACACGCCGAGGATGACTTCCCACGCGTAGCCCTGCGGGGCGGTGGCGGGGGCGTGCCGGTCGGGCTTTTCGTCCTCGGCGGTGCGGTCGGCCACATCGGGCGAGGCGGCATAGGCCGCGCGCAACGCGCCTTCGCTGGTGGCCGGGGTGAAGCTGAGCCCGTACAGCACCTGGAAGGCCAACGCGCGCTCGCTGCGCCGGGTGGGTTTTTTGCCCTGGTTGGTCATGGGGTTACAGCTGCTCCATCACGCGCACGGTTTCCAGCACGGCGGCGGCGGCTTCCACGCCCTTGTTGCCCGCCTTGGTGCCCGCGCGTTCGATGGCCTGCTCGATGGAATCGGTGGTCAGCAGGCCGAAGCCCACGGGCACGCCGGAATCGAGCGAAATGTGGGCCAGGCCCTTGGTGGCTTCACCGGCCACGAAGTCGAAATGGGGAGTGGCCCCGCGAATGACGGCGCCCAGGGCGATGATGCCGTGGTAGCGGCCGCTCTTGGCCAGCTTCTGGGCCACGATGGGCATTTCGAATGCGCCGGGAATGCGGACGATGGTCATGTCCTCGCGCTCGCAGCCGTGGCGGGCCAGGTAATCCACCGCACCGCCCACCAGACGGTCCACGATGAAGTCGTTGAAGCGGGTGGCGATGATGGCGAACTTCAGGCCCTTGGCGTCGAACTGGCCCTCGATGGTCTTGACGTGCAACATTGGGGGTCTCCTTTTCCGGCGGCGCGCCGGGGCGTGATATGGGGCCGTCCTCCGCCCGCGCCGGGCTATGCCGGGCGCGGGCGGGGCGGTTGTGCGTCGGTTAGATTTCGCTCGGCGTATCGGTGTGCTTGAGCTCGAGCAGGTGGCCCATCTTTTCCTTCTTGGTGCGCAGGTACGCCTCGTTGAAGGAGCAGGATTCCAGTTCCACGGGCACCCGTTCCACCACATCGATGCCGTAGCCTTCAAGGCCGATGATCTTCTTGGGGTTGTTGGTCAGCATGCGCATCTTGCGCACGCCAAGGTCCACCAGAATCTGCGCGCCGATGCCGTAGTCGCGCAGGTCCGCCTTGAAGCCCAGCTTGTGGTTGGCCTCCACGGTGTCGTAGCCTTGGTCCTGCAAGGCATAGGCGCGGATCTTGTTGGCAAGGCCGATGCCGCGCCCTTCCTGGCGCATGTACAAAAGCACGCCCTTGCCCTCGCCCGCAATCTGGCACATGGCCGCCGCCAGCTGGCCGCCGCAGTCGCAGCGCATGGAACCCAGCACGTCGCCGGTCAGGCATTCGCTGTGCACGCGCACCAGCACCGGCTCGCCGGGGGTGATGTCGCCCTTGACGAGCGCCAGGTGGGTTTCGTCGTGCAGTTCGTTCTCGTACGCGATGACGCGGAATTCGCCGTACTTGGTGGGCATCTTCGCTTCTGCCACGCGCTTTACGGACAAAAGGCCCGACTGCATGCGGTAGCGGATGAGATCGCGGATGGTGGCGATCTTCATGTCGTGCTTTTTCGCAAACTCGATCAGGTCGGGCATGCGGGCCATTTCGCCGTCGTCGCGCATGATCTCGCAGATCACCGCCGCGCCCTTCAACCCGGCCAGCTTCGAAAGATCGACGCTGCCCTCGGTCTGCCCGGCGCGCACCATCACGCCGCCCTTCTGGGCCCGCAGCGGAAAGATGTGGCCGGGGGTCACCAGGTCTTCGGGCTGGGCCTCGTCGGCCACGGCTGCCAGGATGGTGGTGGCGCGGTCGGCGGCGGAAATGCCCGTGGTCACGCCCTTGCGCGCCTCGATGGACACCGTGAAGTTGGTGCCGAACTTCGAGCCGTTGCGGCGGGTCATCATGGGCAGTTGCAGCTTGTCCACCTGCGCCGGTTCAAGGGCCAGGCAGATCAGGCCGCGCCCGTGCGTGGCCATGAAATTGATGATTTCCGGGGTGATGTGCTGGGCGGCGATGGTCAGGTCGCCTTCGTTCTCGCGGTCTTCATCGTCCACCAGGATGATCATCCGACCCTTGCGGATTTCCTCGATGGCTTCCTCGGTCTTGCAAATGGGCATGGCTACCTCTGGATATGCGGCGCCGCCCCGTACGGGCGCGGCGTTCTGGACATGGGTGAAGACCCGGCCCCGGCGTTCTGCGAAAACGCCTAGAAGCCGTGTTCCTTCAGGAATTCCACGGTCAGCGCACCGCCCCCGCCGGAGCCGGAGGCAGCATGGCCGGTGGCGGATGGACCGCCCTGCCATGCCGAAAGCATGCGCTGCACGTACTTGCCGATGAGGTCCGTCTCCATGTTCACGCGGACTCCGGGCTTCCACCCTGCGATGGTGGTAACCCGCTGCGTTTCGGGAATGACGTTGACCTCCAGAAAATCCGGGCCGCAATGATTAACCGTCAGGCTCACCCCGTCAAGGGCCACGGAGCCCTTGGGGATGACCTGGGGGCCGAATTCCTGCGGAAACTTCAGCCGGTAGCGGCGCGACTGGCCTTCTTCGCGCACCTCGGCCACGGTGGCCACGCAGTCCACGTGGCCCGCCACCATGTGCCCGCCCAGCCGGTCGCCCATGGCCAGCGCGCGTTCCAGGTTCACCCTGTCGCCGGTCTTGAGGTCGGCCAGGGTGGTCAGGCGCATGGTTTCCGCAGAGGCGTAGCAGGTGTACCACGCGGCATCGCGGCTGCCGCCGTGGGTTTCCACGGTCAGGCACACGCCGTTGGCCGCGATGGATTCACCCACCATAATGTCGGACAGCATGAACAGGGGCCGGATGCGCAGGCGGGTTTCCTTGCCCGCGCCCTCCACGGCCACGATGCCGCCCTGTCCCTGAATGATGCCGGTGAACATGAACAGTCTCCGAGGCGGCGCGCCGCCGTTGTCTGGAACGTATCACTACGCCTTGGGGCGCAGTGTGATGACAAGGTCTTCGTCGCTGGTGGCGGTGGCGGCCACGCGCAGGCCCAGCGCATCGTCCATGCGCAGGGGCGCGCGCCCGTCGAACAGGGGGCGCGCCGCGTTGTCGCCCAGCACCTTGGGGGCCAGGTGCAACTCGAATTCATGCACCAGCCCGGCTTCCAGCAGGGCCAGCCCCAACTGGCCGCCGCCCTCGCACAGCACGTACAGGCAACCGGCTTCGCTGCGCAACCGGGCCAAGCCCGCGCGCAGATCCAGCCCAGTGCCGCCCGTGTTCTCCGTGCTGCTCAAGCCCGGCAGTCCCCACACCCGTGTGCCCATGGCGCGCACCGTGTCCGCTGCCGGGGATGCCGCAGCGGCCTCGGTGGTCCAGAAAATGGCGTCCGCCGCCCGCTGTTGCAGCAGAACAAGGTCGCCAGCCCGCGCGGCCACCTCGTCCATGCGCGAGGTGACGGCCACGGCCAAAGGCTGGCGGCGCGGGGCGGCTGCATCGTCAACGTTGGGGCACCCCCCTTGGGGGGCGACGGGAAAAGCATCGGAAAAGTCACCGCAGCGGGCGGTCAGCAGCGGGTTGTCGGCGAACAGGGTTCCACCGCCCACCAGCACCGCCCCCCCGGCATGGCCCGCGCCCGCGCGGATGGCATGCACCCGGCGGCGCGAAGCCGCGCAGCTTATCCACTGCGAATGGCCCGTGCGGGTGGCGATGCGCCCGTCCAGCGTGCTGGCCAGCTTCAGGATGACGTAGGGCAGGTCCGTCTTTTTCCAGGTGACGAAGTCGGCCACCAGGTCGCGGCAGTCCTGCTCGCACACGCCCATTTCAACATGCACGCCGTGCTGGCGCAAAAACTCCGCACCGCCCCTGGCCACGGGGTTGGGGTCGGGCATGCCCACCACCACGTGGCGGATACCCGCATCCAGCACCGCCCGCGAACAGGGGGGCGTCTTGCCGTGGTGGTTGCACGGCTCCAGCGTGACCACCAGGGTGCAGGCTGCCGGGTCCACGCCGTTTGCCGCCGCGTCGCGCAGGCATTCCACCTCGGCGTGGGGCATGCCGCAGGCCGTGTGATAGCCGCGCGCCACTATCCGGCCGTCGCGCACCAGCACCGCGCCCACCGTGGGGTTGGGCGCTGCACGCCAGCGACCCCGCCGGGCAAGCGCGATGGCCTCGCGCATGAAAATTTCAAAGGGATACGGCGCTGTCATGGGCGCGACCTGCTCCCGCAGGCGCAGCCGCCCCCGCAGCCACAGCTGCCGTCGCCGCTGCCGGGAGTGCCGCCGGGCACATCGGGACCGTCCGGCGCATTGGGGATGTCCGGCGCATTGGGGATGACCGGCGGCAGGCAGGGACTGCCCGTGCGCGGGGTGAAGGGCAGCACCTCGTACCGCACGCCCGATTCGCGCAGCATGTCCTCGGCCAGTTGGTCGGGGTACGATTCCGCGTAGCGGATGGCCGTGACGCCGCAGTTGATGAGCATCTTGGTGCAGATCAGGCAGGGCTGGGTGGTGCAGTAGATTTCCGAACCCGACAGCGAAATGCCGTGGATGGCGGCTTGCACGATGACATTCTGTTCTGCGTGCAGCCCCCGGCAGATTTCGTGGCGCTGGCCAGAGGGCACGCCCAGCTGTGCGCGCAGGCAGCCCACGTCCAGGCAGTGGGCCACGCCGGAAGGCGCGCCGTTGTACCCCGTGGCCAGAATGCGCTTGTCCTTCACCGCGATGGCTCCCACTTTGCGCCGGGTGCAGGTGGAACGCTCGGCCACGAGGTAGGTGATCTCCATGAAGTACTGGGGCCAGGGGAGGCGGGACAGCGTGGACATGGGCACCTCAGGGCTGAAGGGCGACACCGCGCACTGCGGTCCCGCCGTTTGGAAGAGCGATGGGAGCGCAGTGCTCGGATAAAAACGGGAGGGGAGCCGTGGCAAACACCGGGGCGGCTGTCCGCCCCGGTGTCGTCAGGTCATCAATAGCGTCGGAGCGGCAGGCCTACCAGGCGAACAGCGGGAACTGCCGCGCAAAGACTTCCACTTCGCGGCTGATGGCCGCAAGCCGGGTCTCGTTGTTCACGTTGGCCAGGGCGTCCACGATCCACGCGGCCACCTTTTCCATTTCCGCTTCCTTCATGCCGCGCGTGGTCAGGGCGGGGGTGCCCAGGCGCACGCCGGAAGTCACGAAGGGCGAACGGGTCTCGAAGGGCACGGTGTTCTTGTTGGCGGTCATGCCCGCCTTGTCCAGCGCGTGCTCGGCGTCCTTGCCGGTGATGTCCTTGGCCGTCAGGTCCATGAGCATCAGGTGGTTGTCGGTGCCGCCGGAAACTAGGTCGTACCCGGCGGCGGTCAGGCAACCTGCCAGCGTGACGGCGTTCTTCACCACCTGCTTCTGGTAGTCGGCAAAGGTGGGGCGCAACGCCTCGCCGAAGGCCACCGCCTTGGCCGCGATGACGTGCATCAGCGGGCCACCCTGGATGCCGGGGAAAATCTGGCTGTTCAGGGTCTTGGCGTTGTCCTCGTCGGACAGGATCATGCCGCCGCGCGGGCCGCGCAGGGTCTTGTGGGTGGTGGTGGTGGTGTAGTGGGCCTGCCCGATGGGGGTGGGGTGCAGGCCCGTGGCCACCAGGCCCGCGATGTGGGCCATGTCCACCATCAGCTTGGCGCCCACTTCGTCGGCAATGGCGCGGAACCGGGCAAAGTCGATGGTGCGCGGATAGGCGCTGGCACCGGCCACGATAAGGGTGGGCTTGTGCTCGCGGGCAAGGGTGGCCACTTCGTCGTAGTCGATGCAGCCGGTTTCCTTCTTCACGCCGTAGAACACCACGTTGTACAGGCGACCGGAGAAGTTCACCGGGCTGCCGTGGGTCAGGTGACCGCCGTGCGAAAGGTTCATGCCCAGGATGGTGTCGCCCGGCTTCAGGCAGGCGAAGTACACGCCCATGTTGGCCTGGCTGCCGGAATGGGGCTGCACGTTGGCGTAGCCGCAGCCGAAGATGGCCTTGGCCCGGTCGATGGCCAGGTTTTCCGCAATGTCCACGAATTCGCAGCCGCCGTAGTAGCGCTTGCCGGGGTACCCTTCGGCGTACTTGTGGGTCAGCACGCTGCCCTGGGCCTGACGGACGGCGGCGGAGACGAAGTTCTCGGACGCGATGAGTTCGAGCTTGCCGGTCTGACGTTCGATTTCAAGAGTGACCGCGCGACCCACTTCCGGGTCTTGAATCAGCAGTTCGTCCATGGTTCGCCTCCGTGAATGGTTGCGGTCGCGCGGCGTCAGGATGCTGCGCGACCTCTGGAAATATCGTTCTCCCGTGCCCGGTTGGAGGGTGGGAGATGTTCTGCAAGCCTCCGGCGGGCAGGGGGCCAAGCCCCCTGCACCCCCGTTCAGGCAAGCGGGTTCGGACGGTGTCCGATATCAGGTGGTACTGCCGTGCCCAGGCTGTTCGCAAAACGGGTTTTCCGTTCGCTGGCAAGGAAAACAAGCTCGCCATGAGGGAGTATACTCTTATCGTATTCGACCGATATGGCGGGCGCTGTTTGACGCAGCCAGCGGGCGGAAGGCCCGTTTTGCGCGGCTAGCCAGCCCAGCGCTTGTACAGCATGCAGCAGTTCGTCCCGCCAAAGCCGAACGAATTGCACAGCACGTATTCCGGCTGGTAGTTTTCCGAACCGCCCGTCATGTAGTTCAGGTCGCATTCCGGGTCGGGCGTGTCACGGTTGATGGTGCCGGGAATGATGCCGGTGTGCAGCGCCATGACGCTGAACACGCCTTCCATCCCGCCCGCGGCGCCCAGCAGGTGCCCGGTCATGGACTTGTTGGCCGTGATGCGGATGTTCTTGGCGTGATCGCCGAACACCTTCTTGATGGCCTTGGTCTCGCACAGGTCGTTGAGGTGCGTTGAGGTGGCGTGGGCGTTGATGTGGTCCACGTCCTCGGGGCGGATGCCCGCCTCGTCGATGGCGGCGCGCATGGCCTGCGCCATGCCGAGGCCATCCTCGTGCGGGGCGGTCATGTGATAGGCGTCGCCCGATGCACCGTAGCCCACCACTTCGGCGTAGATGGTGGCGCCGCGCGCCTGGGCCGATTCCAGCGATTCCAGCATCAGGAAGCCGGAGCCTTCACCGATGACGAAGCCGTCGCGCTCCTTGTCGAACGGGCGCGAAGCCCTGGCGGGGGCGTCGTTGTTGCCCGTGGACAGGGCCTTCAGGGCGGTGAAGCCGGAAACGCCCATGGGCGTGATGGTGGCTTCCACGCCGCCGGTGATCACCGCGTCGCAGCGGCCCATGATGATGTCGGTGTACGCGTAGCCGATGGCGTGCTGGCCCGACGCGCAGGCGCTGGTGGTGACCAGGTTGGGCCCCTTGGCCCCGGTGAAGATGGAGACCTGGCCCGGCGCCATGTTGGAGATCAGCATGGGGATCATGAACGGCGAGACGCGGTTGGGCCCCGACTCGACGAGCTTGGAGTGGAACACCTCGATGGTGTCCAGCCCGCCAAGCCCCACGCCCAGCAGCACGCCCACGCGGTGGGCGTTGGCATCGTCGATGACGAGGCCGGAATGCTCGACGACCATCTTGCCGGTGGCCACCGCGAACTGGACGAAACGGTCCATGCGCTTGGCCTGCTTGGCCGGCATGTACTTTTCTGGGTCGAAGCCCTTGACCTCGCCCGCGATGCGCGAGGTGTACTCCGAAGCGTCGAAGTGGGTGATGGGTCCGATGCCGGACTTTCCGGCAATCAGGCTCTCCCAGCTTGTCGCCAGGTCGTTACCAAGGGGGGTGATGGCCGCAAGGCCGGTCACGACGACACGCTTTCCGGTCATTAAGATTTCCTCTTGGCGGTAGTGGGCCGAATCCGCGCAAACGGGGTGAATGTGAAGCGATGACGAATGGTTGCGCGTCGTAAGCGTGGTTCCGGCCATGCGGAAGAAAAGCGCGAGAGCGTCTTATGACCTCGTCATAAGACGCCCGCATGCGATCTTCGTTGCGTGAAGAACAGGCCCTACTGCTTGTTCTTGATGTAGGCGATGGCGTCCTGGACCTTGAGGATCTTCTGGGCATCGTCGTCGTCGATTTCGATGCCGAATTCCTCTTCCATGGCCATTATCAGTTCGGTCAGGTCGAGCGAGTCGGCGCCAAGGTCTTCCACGAAGGAGGCTTCGGGCTTCACTTCCTCGGCGGACACGCCAAGCTGATCCATGATGATCTTGCTGATCTTTTCTTCAACGGACATGGTCCCTCCAATGCTGTTTTCGTTTCGGTGCCGGTCGGTGCTGCGTACGCGGCGGGCAACTAGCAGTACATGCCGCCGTTGACGGCGATGACCTGCCCGGTGATGTAGCCCGCCTTATCGGAAGCCAGAAAGGCCACGGCATCGGCGATGTCCTGGGGTTGGCCCAGGCGCCGGAGCGGGATGGCTTCGATATATGCCGCGCGAATCTCGTCGGTGAGCTTCGCGGTCATGTCGGTTTCGATGAAGCCGGGGGCCACGGCGTTGACCGTGACGTTGCGCCCGGCAAGTTCCTTGGCGGCGGACTTGGTCATGCCGATCAGCCCCGCCTTGGCGGCGGAATAGTTGATCTGCCCGGCATTGCCCATCTGGCCCACCACCGAGGTGATGTTGACGATGCGGCCCCTGCGCTGCTTGGTCATCAGCTTGGCGGCCTCGCGCAGGCAGGTGAACGCGCCGGAAAGGTTGACGTCCAGCACGCGGTCGAAGTCCTCGTCCTTCATGCGCAGGATAAGCCCGTCCTTGGTGATGCCCGCGTTGTTCACGAGCACGTCCAGGGTGACCTTTTCCCGGATTTCTTCCTGAAAGAACGCAGACACGGCGGCGGCGGCGGAAACGTCCAGCCGGAAGGCGCGCGCAGAGCCGCCCGCGGCGTTGATGCCAGCGGCCACGGCTTCGGCTTCCTCGGGCTTGCTCACGTAGGTGAGGTAGACCTGAAAGCCCTCGCGGGCCAGGGTTTCCGCCACGGCCTTGCCGATACCCCGGGAGCCCCCGGTAACCAGCGCGGTGGATGTGAGTTCGCTCATTCGGCCTTTCTCATGTTGCGGGTTGCTTGGGGCACCGCCTTATACCGCAAAGACAGTGCGACTTCAATTGGCCCGATTCGGGGTATCCTGAGGGGCGGTCTTGATTCTCCTCAGGAGTCCCACTGACCGTGCGCACGTTGATTTTTTGTTGCTGGCAAGGAAAACGAGGCTGCCATGAGGGAATATACTCTTATCGTATTTGACCGAGATGGCAGACGAAGTTTGACGAAGCCAGCGGCAAAAAGGCAATGTGCGCCTAAAAATGGAGAAGCGCAGATCCCCAGGTAAACCCACCCCCGAAGGTGGCCAGCAACACGCGCATGCCGGGGCGCAGCACGCCCTTGGCCCGCGCGTCGGCAATGGCCAGCGGCACGGACGCCGCAGAGGTGTTGCCGAATTCGTGCAGGTTCACGAATACGCGCTCGGTGGGGATGCCCAGCCGGTCGCCCACGGCCTCGATGATGCGCAGGTTGGCCTGGTGCGGAATGAGCAGGGCCACGTCGTCAGTGGTCAGGCCATTGCGCGCCAGCACGTCCTGGCTGATGGCGGCCATGTTGCGCACGGCGTGCTTGAACACGTCGCGGCCGTTCATCTGCACGAAAAAGTCGTCGCCCACCGGGTCGCCCTTGGCGTAGGGGGTGTGGGTGCCGCCGCCGATGGTCAGCAGGCCGCCCAGGTTGCCGTCGGACGCGCAGAGCACGTCTTCCAGCAGGGCGCCTTGGCCGTCGGCGGTAATCACCGACGCGCCCGCACCGTCGCCGAACAGCACGCAGGTGGTGCGGTCGGCCCAGTTCAGGCGGCGGGTCAGGGCTTCGGTGGCGGTCAGCAGCACGCGGGCGTCGGGCTGGGCGGCCACGATGGAGCGGGCCATGGACAGGCCGTACACGTAGCCCGAGCAGGCGGCGTTGAAATCAAAAGCCATGGCGCCCACGATGCCCAGCTTGGCCTCGATGAGGCAGGCGGTGTTGGGGCACAGGTAGTCGGGGGTGCAGGTGGCGTTGATGACGTGGGTGATCTCGCCCGGTTCCATGCCCGCGTCGGCCAGGGCCAGACGGGCGGCCTCCGCTGCCGCGTCCGAGGCGTTCTGCCCCTCGGCCAGGCGGTGGCGCTGCTTGATGCCGGTACGGGTGGTGATCCACTCGTCGGTGGTCTCCACGAATTTTTCAAGGTCGAAGTTGGTCAGCACGTCCACGGGAGTGTACGCACCGAACCCCCTGACCCGGCAGGCAATATCGCGCGATGCTGTCATGTGGCTGATTCCGGTCGGCGCGCGGGGCGCCGCATGTGCAGGGTGGGGGACGCTACTTGATGGCCTTGCCGTAGCGGGTGAGCTCCTCGTTGGCGCTGATGGCCTTGACGAGGCGTTCGTTGGTCTTCTTTTCCACGAAGGTGGCGGCCATCTTGACGGCGCTGCGCACGGCCTTGGAGTTGGACTTGCCGTGGCAGACGAAGGCGATGCCCTGCAAGCCGAGCAGGGGAGCGCCGCCGTATTCGGCATAATCCACGAACTGGGCAAAGCGGCGGAAGGCGGACTTGGCGAGCAGGGTGCCGACCTTGGGCAGAAAGCCGGAGAGCAGTTCGCGCTTCAGCACGCGGCCCAGCGACGTGCTGAGCCCTTCGCTCAGCTTCAGCGCCACGTTGCCCACAAAGCCGTCGCAGACCACCACGTCCACCTCGCCGCTGAAAATGTCGCGCCCTTCCACGTTACCAACGAAGTTGATGCCGTTCTGGGCCAGCTTGAACAGTTCGTAGGCTTCCTTGACCAGGGTGTTGCCCTTGCCTTCTTCCTCGCCGATGCTCAGCAGCCCGATGCGCGGCGAATCGCACGACAGGATGTCGCGCGCGAAGGCGTCGGCCATGAGGCCGAACTGGAACAGGTGGTGCGGCTTGCAGTCCACGTTGGCCCCCACGTCCAGAAGGACGATGGGGTTCTTTTCGGTGGGCATGATGGTGGCAAGCGCGGGCCGGTCCACGCCGGGAATGCGGCCCATGATGAACATGCCGCAGGCCACGGTGGCGCCGGAGTGTCCGGCACTGACGATGCCGTGGGCCTGGCCGTCGCGCACCAGGCGGCAGGCCACCTGGATGGAGGCGTCCTTGCGGCGGCGCAGAATGTCCGAAGGCTTTTCGTCCATGCCGGCCACTTCGCTGGCGTGGACAACGTCGCAGGCGACGCCGTCAAGGGATATCTTGGCCAGTTCGGCCCGCACCTTTGCCTGGTCACCGACCAGCAGAAGGGCAATTCCCTTGTCGCGCGCCGCCTCTATCGCGCCGGGGACCACCACGGAGGGGCCAAAATCCCCCCCCATGGCATCCACGGCGATGATGGTCGCGTTACTCATTAGGCTGGGCAACCACCTGACGGCCCTTGTAGGTGCCGCAGCTCGGGCAGGCGCGGTGCGGAACGGTGGGCTCACCGCAGGCGCAGTACACGATGGTGGGGATGGCCACGCGATCGTGCGAACGGCGCATACCCTTCTTGGACTTGGACTTCTTGTTCTGCTGAACGGCCATGGCGTTCCTCTCCTGGATGTCCCGCCGAGGGCGGCGGGGGTTGTGCTACTTCTTTTCGATGGTAAGGCCGCGCAGGGTGGCAAGCCTGGGGTCGCCACTTTCGCTCTTGCAGGAGCAGGGGGCGGCGTTCAGGTTGCTTCCGCACGACGGGCACAGGCCCTTGCAGCCAGCGGAGCACAGCGGCTTCGCCGGCAGGGCCAGCAGAAATTCTTCCCACAGCAGGCCGGACAGGCTTACTTCAACGCCCTGCCCGGAAGGGGAGATGCGGATCACGGCCGCGTCCACGTCCTCGAAATCGCTGTCCACTTCAGGCTCAGCCGGGGCCGCCTTGCCATGCCTGCGCGCGTCGTCCTGCGCAGGCTGCTGGGCCGGAAACGGCTCGAAGCTGTCGAAGGACTGGTCGATGGCCATCTCCGCAGGCTCGGCGCAGCGGTCACAGGGCGCGCTGATGCGCCCGGTGAGCTTGCCGCGCACAAGGCAGCCGTCGTCCTGCGGCAGCAGGAACACCGAGCCGTGCAGCGGCTTGATGATGGTGAACGGCAGTGAAAACTCGGCGATGGGACCCTGCCAGATGGACTGGTCGTCAACCTCGTACTCGCCGCCGCCCGCCGGAATGTCCTTGAGCGGAATCCAAATCTGGTGCATGGCTACCTCGCGAGCAGCGATTACTACATGCGAACCCTTCGGGCTGTCAAGAAAGGGGTTGCGTTTTTCAGGGCGGCGGTATAAGACTCCCATCTCTCGCGGCGGCAAACATCCAGAATGCGTCCGGAACGTGCCCGGCACATCGGTCGACGCCCGCCCCGCGCGGCGCCCCGGCGGTTGAACGCCACCGGCGGCACATCAGAACGACCACGCGAACTTTGCACATATACGGAGGAAAGTCATGTCCAAGCAGTGCGATGTGTGCGGCAAGAAGGCCCAGGTCGGCCACCATGTGAGCCACTCGAACATCAAGACCAAGCGTCGCTTCGAGCCGAACCTTCAGAACGTCCGCCACCAGTACCCCAACGGCGAAGTGAAGACCCTCAGCGTCTGCACCCGCTGCCTGCGCTCCGGCGCGGTGGTGAAGCCCGCCGTCCGCAAGGCCGTCTAAGGCTTTCCGATCCGAGCGTTCAAAGGCCCCGGTGGTTTCCGCCGGGGCTTTTTGGCGTTGTTGTTCCGGGCGCGGCGTCACGCAAATGTCGCCGTCCATCCGGCGTGGCGCACTTTCCGTCGGCAGCGCGGCGGGGTAGGGTGCGGCCATGTCCTGGACACTTCCCGCCCTGCTGGCGGCCGTGCTGGCCGCGCTGGATGCCACCCTGCTGCGCCGCTTTGCCGGGGATCTGCCCCCGGCCCGCATGGTGGCCTATCCGGTGTTCTGGAGCCTGCCGCCGTTCCTGGTGCTGTTGGCGGTGCGCGGCCTGCCGGATCTGCCCGCGCCGTTCTGGCTGGCCACCCTTGTCGCCGTCCCGGTGAACATGGCGGGGCACCTGCTTACCGCGTGGGCGGTGCGCCTGTCGCCGGTGTCGCGCACGGTGCCCTATCTGTGCTTTTCCCCCGCCTTCGTGGTGTTGCACGAATACCTGCTGCTGGGGGTTGCGCCGCGCCCTGCGGGCGTGGCCGGGGTGCTGCTGGTGGTGGCGGGCAGCTGGGTGCTGAATGCGGGCAACGACGCGGAGGATGCTGCGGCACACGTTGCGAACCCCGCCGCGATGCGGGACGCGGGCGGTGCCGTCCGCAGGGGCGGGGGTGTCCTTGCCCGTTTGCTGCGCCCCTTTCGCACCCTGGCCACAGAGCGCGGCTCGCGGATCATGCTGGGGGTGGCCCTGCTGTGGAGCCTGGGCAGCGTGCTGAACCGCCAGATGGTGCTGCACGCCACCCCGGCCGTTGCAGGCGGGGTGTTCTTCGCCATTTACGGCCCGGTCATGCTGGCGGCGTTGATGCTGTTCGGCGGGGTGCGTCCGCGCATGCTCCTTGACCGCCCATTGCGGGGCGCGACCATGGGGGCGGTGCTGTTTCTGGCCGCGTACGCGCACTTCACGGCCATGAGCCTGACCACCGCCGCCAACATGATCGCGGTGAAGCGGCTGGACGGGGTCTTCGCCGTGCTCATGGACAAGCTGGCCGACGGGGTGCGCGGCGTTCGCCGGGCCCGCGAGCGTGGCGGGAGTGGCGTGGGCGGAGTGCCCGACGCGGCGGACGCGGCGGACGCGGCGGACACGGCGGAGGCGCGCCGGGGAACCCGCCCGACCCGCGACGGCAGGCTGCCCGGCGCGGCGCTGATGGCCGCCGGGGCCGCGTTGGTGGTGCTGTCCGCCTGAGTTGTCCGCCTGACGGGTATTCTCCGCGCGTTGTCCCACTGCATCCCCAGCCTGGTCGCCGTACGGTCCGCCGTATTCCTTCCCCCGGCGCCTCCCTGGTCCCCGCGTGCGGGCGGCGCCCTTCCTCCGCCGTGCCCCCTCTCGGCCTCATTCCCCGCACTTTACCGGCGGGATACGCCTTGCCGCCGGGGGCTTCCATGACTATCCTTTCCAGAATGGACGCACGCGGGCCTGCCGCAGGCATGCCACCCTGCGTCGCCTCTTCGTCACCGTTTTCCCGCGCCCCGCATTCCGGCTGCCGCCACGGAGCTGGCACCACGGATGTGCCCCACGAATCCGGCGCATCGTTCCCACCGCAACCATCCCGGAGCCCCCATGCCCCGTCTTGGTCTTGTCCTGCTGCTGGTCCCCTTTCTGGAATTCTACGTGCTGGTGGAGGTGGGCGCGCGCATCGGGGCGTTCAACGCCGTGCTGCTGGTGATCCTGTTCGCCATGGTCGGGGTGTGGCTGGCCCGCACCCAGGGCATGGGCACGCTGGCGCGCATCCAGCAAAACCTGGCCCAGGGCGTGCTGCCCGCCGACGAGATGCTGGACGGGCTGTTCCTGCTGCTGGCGGGCATCCTCATGGTGTTCCCCGGCTTCGTGTCCGACGTGTTCGGGGTGCTCCTGCTGTTGCCCCCGGTGCGCAGGCTGGCCGCGCACCTGCTGCGGCGGCACATGAACGCCACCATCCAGGCCGAAGGCCGTACAGGCCGGGCGGGTGACCGCGCGGGCGGGGCGTCGGTGCACGTGCGCACCTGGTATTTCGGCCCCGGCGGGGCGCGGCACACCGAAACCTTCGGTGGCCCCATGTTCGGCCCCAATGCCAATGGCCCAGATGGCCCAGGCGGACTGAACGGACAGGGCGGACTGGATGCCCCGAATGGGCCGGATGGCAGCGGTCCTCATCCCTATGGTCCGGACCATGGGGGCGGCGCTGGTGGTGCTCAGGCCGGGCGGCAGGAACCCCGCCGCACCGTGGTCATCGATTGCGAACCGGTGGCGCCTTCCGGACCGGCGGATGGTTCCGGCAAGTCTGGCGGCCAGTCGGGTGATTCTTCGGATGGGACATCCGGCGGTTCGGGCGCGCGCTAGCGCATCCGGCCCCGGTCCACGCTTTTCGCACAGCTCATGCCACCCCCCAACGGATCAGACCGCTTTCGCCGCCCCCGGCAGGTGCGCTCCGGCGGTGCGTCGCACCTTGTCGGGCGCAGCGCCGTGGCCACCGGCCTCGCGGCGCGGCCGGAACACGTGGCGGCCGCCCTGCGCCGCAGGCCCGTGTTGCCCCCGTTCTGGCGCGACCTGACCGTACCCGTTCCCCCGGCCCTGAACGCGGCGCAGCCCGTGCCGTTGCCACACCTGCCGCCGTGCACCGCGCAGTGCCTGCCGCGCTGGCGGCTGGTGCTGGAAGCGCGCAACATCCCGTTGATGGCCGTGCGCCGGGGCGAGCGGCAACACCTGTTCGTGCCCGTGATGTACGAACGGCTGGCCCGGCAGGAACTGCTGGCTGCGGAGGGCGAGGACGCCGCTGCCCGTGCCCGCCCCCCAGCCTTGCCCCCCGCTCCCTTGCGCGCCAACGTGCACCTGACCCTGCTGGGCCTGCTGCTGCTGGCTCTGTGGCACGGGGTGCGCATGGGCTGGTGGTGGGACATGGCCCTGCCCCTGCCCGACCTGGATCCGGACGTGTGGCGCGATGCCGGGGCCATGGACGTCTACCACACCGTCATGCGCGGGCAGTGGTACCGCGTGGTCACGGCCCTGACCCTGCACGCCGACAGCCCGCACCTGTTCGGCAACATCCTGTTCGGCAGCTTCTTTCTGATTCCCCTGTGCCGCCGCGTGGGCAGCGGACCCGGCTGGCTGCTGACCATTCTGGCGGGCGCGGGCGGCAACGTGCTGAACGCGCTGGTGCGCCCGGCATCGCACGTCAGCCTGGGGTTTTCCACGGCGTTGTTCGGCGCGGTGGGCGTGTTGTCCGGGCTGCTGGCGGTGGAGGGCGGCTGGAGCGGCTGGCGGCGCATGGTGGTGCCGCTGGCTGCCGGACTGGCCATTCTGGGCATGCTAGGCAGCGAAGGGGAACGCACCGACCTGGGCGCGCACCTGTTCGGCCTGGTGGCGGGCGTCGTGGTGGGTATGGCGGCGCAGGGGCTGCGCGAACGCTTCGGCCCGCTGCCGCGCTGGCTGGAATGGCTGGCCGGCGCCGTCTGCGCCGCGTTGCTGGCCGGGTGCTGGATGCTGGCCCTGCGGTAGACGTTGCGCCCTGCGCACGTGGCTCATGCCACCAACGCAAGACTGCCGTGGAGTCGCCTCCACGGCAGTCTTGCGTTGATGGCTTTGCGGAGTGGCTACTGGGCGGAGCGGCTACTGGGCCTGCGCCGTTGCCGGTGCGGGAGTGGCCGGGGTGTCCGTGGCGCCCACGCCGGGCGGCGGCGGGGGCGGGGTGGGCACCGGCACGGGCTGGGGTGCTGCCGGGGGGTTGTCCTGCGGCTGCGGGCCGGGCAGGGGCACGGCAGGGGCAGCCGGCGTGGCGGGCGGCTGCTCGGGCTGCACGGGCTGGGGCGCAGCGGGCGTGGCTGGCGCAGCGCCGTCGCCGGCATCGCCGGGCGCGGGCTGCGGCAGGGCCGGAGCATCGGGTGCCGGGGCCTGTTCGCCGGACACGGCGGGGGCGGCACCCGCATCGGCGGGGGCGGGCGTTGCCATGTCCGCAGGCTGCGAGGGCTGCATGGGGCCGGAACGTTCCGCCAGCACGTACTCGCGGTCCACGATCCACTGGCGGTGCACCTCGCGCAGGTCGGCGGGCTTGTCGGCCCATTCCGCGAAGCGGTCGGCGCGCATGGCCACCACCAGTTGCGGGAACACCGCCGTGGCGGCGCGCAGCGAGTCCTCGTCGGAAAGCTCTTCGATGTTGGAGCCCGCGTAGTAGGTGTAGGTGCCGGAGTAGACCTTGTAGCTCACCGGGTGGTACCCCTTGCGGATGTACTCGCCCATCAGCTCGGCCTGGGCGCGGGGGCTCATGACCGGGTCCAGCGAAGGGGCGGTGAACAGGGCGGCGGGCACGACGAACGCGGTGACGAAGGCGGCAAGGGTCAGCAGGCCGCCTTCAGGGCGGCTGCGGTCCACGGCCTTCCACAGCAGCACGGCGAACACCAGGGTGATGCCCGCAAGGATGGGCGCGCCGCGCGCGATGTCGAGCAGGGCGAGCACCTGTGGCTGAAAGCGCACGCGCACCATGTCCGGCGCCCACTGCCACAGTGACGCGCCACCCAGGGCCAGCGCCAGCGCGAACAGCAGCAGCGCCGTCAGGCCGAAATACATGCGGCTGCCGAACGCGTTCAGCCGCAGCAGGGCACGGGCGGTGACCACGGCCAGCAGCGGGAACAGCGGCAGCAGGTAGATGACGATCTTGATGCTGACCGCCGTCAGCAGGGCGAACGAGGTGACCAGCGCCAGCCAGATGTAGGCCATGCCGTCGTCCTGGCCCTTGCGGGTGGCCAGCACGGCACGCACGGAGGTGGGCGTGAAGGCGCGCCCCCACGGCAGGAACGGCAGCACCAGGGTAAACGGCAGCCACGCGGCGGGCAGGGTGGCCAGATAGTGCCACCACGGCTGTTCATGATGCCAGGCGGCGGTGGCGCGGTCCACGATCTGGTGACGCAGGATGTTGCGGATGAGGTCCGCGTAGCCTTCGAACCATACGGCCCCCACCCAGGCCAGCAGGGTGGCCAGCATGATGCCGCCGCCGATGGCCACGTCCATGCGGTTCAGGCGGCGGGGCATGCCGCGCCACAACCCGTAGGCCACTCCCGCCAGCAGCGGAAAGGCCATGCCGAACGGCCCCTTGACCAGGGTGGCCACGGCAGCCAGGGCAAAGGCAGGGACTATCCAGCGGAAGGCCAGGGGCAGGCGCAGGCCCCGGTACATGCAGATATGGGCCAGGGTGATCACGGCGGCGAACAGCAGGTCCATGCGGGCGTAGTGGGTCACGCCCAGGAAGTACATGCCGCACAGCAGCACCAGCCCCGCCGCGAACGATTCGCGCTTGTCGCACCCGGCCACCAGGCGGGCCAGGGCATAGGTGGCCCACAGCACCAGCAGGCCGGAAACGGCGGCCCCCAGCAGGAAGACCATGGAGCCGTCCACGCCGGGAATGGCGTCCAGCAGGCCAAGGAACCAGAAATATACCGGTGGCTTGTCCGGGTAGGGGGAGCCGTTCAGGTGCGGAACCAGCCACTGGCCGGTGGCCAGCATGGTTTCATAGACGTTGCCGTGACGGATTTCGTCCGAAAACCACAGGGACCGCGCATCCAGGGTAAAGGCCGTCTGCGCCGCGTAGATGAGGGTAAGCGGCAGCAGCGGGAACAGGGCCAGCAGGTCGTACAGGCGGGCCAGGATACCCTTGGGGCGTCCCCCGGCCTGCGGGGGAGGACAGGATCCGGCGGGTTTGCCGCCCCCGGAACCCGTGCCATTGGCGGCGGCACCGGGCGGGGTCTGCGGCGTTTCCGGAGAAGCGGCGGCCTTGGATTGGGAGGCGGCGGTTTCGGTCTTCGGATCGGTCATAGGGGGGCGGTCCTGTGGGTGATGCGGTGTATGATGAAGGCGGCAAGGCTGCCCAGCAGAAGCCCCGCCAATACGTCGCTGGCGTGGTGTTGCCCCAGCAGCACCCGCGAATAGCCCACGGCGGCCACGTACCCGCCAAGGGCAAGGGATGCGGCCATGTGCTTCCAGCGCATGGCCAGCGGCGGGCAGGCCCCGGCGATTTCCGCCGTGTGGCCGGAGGGCAGCGAATTGTGCGGCCCGTCGAACGAAAAGGGTACCCATGGCCCCGTCACGTCGGGCCGGGGGCGCCCGGCGGCGATCTTGATCACCCGCACGAGCAGGAACGAAATCAGCAGTTGCACCGCCACGTAGGCAAGGACGAAGCGCACGGTACGCGGGTCGTGGCGGCGTCGGCCGCGCCAGAACAGCGTGCCGTAGACCGCGTACAGGGCCGGGTTGCCCCAGTCGGTCAGCACCATGACGAGGCTGGCCGTATCGGGGTTGGCGTGCCGCCAGGCGCGCCAGTGGGCGGTCACCTCGTCCCCGGTGCCAAGGCACACGGTGGATATCGCAAGCAGCGCCAGCAGCGGCAGGGTGCACAGCAAATGGTGCGCGATGGGGTATGGCTGACGCATCGCCGCCTTATAGGGCGAAACCGCAGTGAAGGGAAGGGCGCGAGCATCCCGCGCCGCGTGTCGCGAACAGGGCGGCCCGGCCCGCTTCGACCCGATGTGGTCCGGCAGTTGCCGGGTGTGCACGGCATGGGCATGGCCAGTGTCTGTCTCTTCCATCCTGCAGGGGATGCGACGTACCGTGTCGCGCGGCCAGGGTGCCTTGACGCCTCTTGTGCGCTAGGGTACTTGGTACGGCTTTTCCGCAATACGGGCAGTACGTCACGGAGGATGAAATGTTGTCGAAAATGGTGGCTGGCATCGCCGCGCGCTGGAGCGCGCCGGGCGGGTACCGCGAGGTGCTCGGCGTCAGCCTGCCGCTGGTGGCCAGCATGGCCTCCACAACGGTCATGGAGTTCACCGACCGGCTGTTCCTGAGCCATTACTCGGTGGAGGCCATCGCGGCGGCCACCCCGGCTGCCGTGGTGCATCTGCTGTTCCTGCTCACCTGCATGGGCATCACCGGGTATTCCGGGGTGTTCATTGCCCAGTACATCGGTTCCGGCGCGCCGCGCCGTGTGGGGGCCGCCCTGTGGCAGGGCCTGTACATGGCGCTGGCCTTTGGCGCGGGCATGGGCCTCTTGTGGTACGCCGCGCCCGCCATCTTCGCCTTTGCCGGTCATTCGCCGGGGGTGCAGGCGGGCGAGGTGTCCTATTTCCGCATGCTCACGGCTGGCTCGGTGCTGCCGCTGGTCAACAGTTGCCTGGCCGGGTTCTTTGCCGGGCAGGGGCGCACCCGCCCGGTGATGTTCGCCAACATGGTCGCCATGGTGGTGAACATTCCGCTGGATTACGCCCTGATCTACGGTGTGTGGGGCCTGCCCGAAATGGGCATTGCCGGGGCTGGCCTGGCCACGGCCACCGGGTGGGGCGTGGGCACGCTGCTGTTCGTGTGGATGGTGTTCACCCCCCGCAATGAACGGAACTATAAGGTGTGGAGCGGGCGCGGACTGGAGCCGGAACTGTTCCGCCGCATGGCCCGTTACGGCCTGCCCAGCGGCATCAACGGGTTTGCCGAACTGTTTTCGGTGACGTGGTTCGTGTTTCTGGTGGGTGAACTGGGCGAAACGGCGCTGGCTGCCACCAACATCACCTTTTCCATCAACATGGTGGCCTTTCTGCCCATGATCGGCATGAACATCGCCGTGGGCAGCATGGTGGGGCAGGCCATGGGGCGGGGCAACCCCGCCGAGGCCGAGCGGGTCACGTCCAGTACCCTGCACGTGGCCATGGCCTGGATGTTCGCGCTTTCGCTGCTGTTCTTCTGCGCGCCGGGCCCGCTGTACGGGTTGTTCCTGGGCGGCGGCGCGCACGATGCGGCCATGACCGCGCAACAGGCCGAAATCCGCGACCTGGGCGTGGTGCTGCTGCGCTTCGTGTGCGTGTACTGTCTGCTGGACGGGGTGACCATCGTGTACACCGGCGCGCTGAAGGGCGCGGGCGATACGTGGTTCGTCATGTGGAACATGCTGCTTGGCTGCGTGGTCTGGCTGGTGTTGCCCACGCTGGCCCTGCGCGCCTCGGGCCTGATGACCCTGAACTCGCTGTGGGCGGCGTTCACCGCGTTCATCCTGCTGCTGGCCGTGGTGTCGTGGCTGCGTTTTCGACGCGGCGCGTGGAAGCGGCTGCGGCTGGTGGAAACGGCGCACCCGCTGCCCGATGTGCCCGCAGCGCCGGGTGCTCCCGAAGGGGGCGGCGAGGTCTGAGGTTTCGCGGGGTGCGGCAGGCACCGCACGTCTTTCCTTTTCCCGGACTGGCGGTGTGCAACAGCCCGGAGATGCACGACAAAACGGCCGCGCGGCAAGCACCGCGCGGCCGTTGTCGTTTGCGACGGGCGTATCTCTGGCACCGGGGGTCAACTTTCGGCCAGCCTTGCCTCCACGGAGGCCACCTTGCCCGCCATGCGGCCCACGGGGCCTTTGCGCAGGTCCACCTTCAGGGTCATGTACACCCGGTCGCAGTCCGCTTCCAGCGCGGCCAGGCAGCGGTCTGCCACCTGCATGACCTCGGCCCTGCCGCCTTCGATGGTGGTGCCCATGGGGCCCAGCTGGTAGGGCAGGCCGCTTTCCTGAATGACCGACAGCACGCGGGCCACCCACTGGCTGACGCTGGCCCCCTTGTCCATAGGAAAGACGGCGATTTCGGCGAGAACGCTCATGATGCCTCCGTGCGGCTGTCGCTTGTCCGGGCGCTACGCAGCCTGCTGGCCCGCGCTGGTCATCACTTCGTCGATGCGGCGGATCTTGTCCAGCACCCGCCGGGCAATCTGCCGGAATTCCGTCATCTGCGACAGGCCGAAGCGGTCGCGCCCGTGCACCAGCCCGGAAACGTCCATGATCTCGTTGTACAGGTACGGCGTGCAGATGGGGTCCTGGCGCAAGTAGAAGTGCACCCGGCCCAGCATTTCGACGATTTCCGCGCCGTGGCGTTCCGGCTTGCGGAACAGGGTTTCCAGCCTTTTCTGCGCATTGCGCAGCGAGGTGCGCCACTGCGGCAGGCGGGGGGCGAACAGGGGCTGCTCGCACGGGGTCATGGCCGCGTCCAGGCGCTGGCGGAAACCCGCCAGAATGTCGGCACGACCGTCCGCGCCGCCGCCGTCCGTGTTGCCGCAATCCGCCGGGGGCGGCAGTTCGCGGTCGATGGCATCGGGCGTGATGTCCCGCGCGCCCCGGATCAGCGCGCCGCCGCCGTACAGGTTCACCACGTCCAGTTGCAGGGTGCGGATGTCCTGTTCCATGTCGCGCAGGGCCGTGGCGTAGGGCAGGGTGGAGCGTACCGGTCCGTCGCGGCCCGGCAGGTCCAGCGTGCCCACGGTGATGGCGGCGGCGTGGTGCCCGGCGGCGTGCGATGCCTCGCCCCGCCAGCCGAAGTCCTGCCCGGCCAGCACCATGCGGCCCGCACCCATCCAGTGCAGCAGGCGCAGCAGGGCCACGCTGACGTTGCCCGCCGCGTCCAGCACCAGGTCGTCCTTGCCCGCGATGAAGGTGGCCATGCCGCCCACGGTCCACAGCGGCAGCGTGGGGCCGGGATAGCGGCGCACCACCTCGGGCTGGACCTTGGTGGAATAGATCAGCGGCACGTGGCGCGCCCATTCCGGGTCCAGCCGGTCGTACACGCGAAAGATGCCGTCGCTGTAGTCGATGCACAGGGCAAGGTCGGGGCGGATGCCCACGGCCTGCATGGCGGGCAGGGTTTGCAGCGCCGCCGTGACCAGCGCGCGGTCGGCCAGCCGGGCCACGGCCGGGGCCGATGCGGCCAGCGAAGGCCCGGCGCCCGCGATGATGGCGGGCAGCCCGTCCAGCGCCCCGCGCAGCGACTTCATGTCGCCGTCGGCCAGGGCGCGACGGAAGTTGGAAAGCTCGTTGCCCACCATCACGTCCTGGGCGCGGCGCAGGGTGGAAAGCTCCACCGACAGGGCGTCCAGCTGCTCGCGGCAGATGCGTATCCAGTGGGCGTAAGCGGGGCCGATCTGCTGGCTGGGCAGGTCTGCCTGCAACAGGATGCGCCCGAACAGGAACTGCTTGTCGCAGCCGCGCACGGCGGCCACCAGCGCGTCGAACCGGGGCTCCACGAAGGTCAGCCTGCCCGATTCGATGAACGGACGGTAATCCGTCAGTCCCAGGCACAGGGTGAGCATGGCCGGGTCGGGTTCCACCACCAGCAGCCGGTGGCGGGGCGGCGTCTTTTCCAGCATGTGGTTGATGCCGTAGCCCAGGTTGGCGCCCACGATGATGGTGGCCGAACGCTCCGCCTGTTCCGTGGGGGGCCATGACCGGTAGGCGAAGTGGGGCGGAAAGGCGTCAAACAACCGACGACCGTCCTCCAGTTCGACATCCAGCATGTTCCAGCGGTTCAAGCACAGGCGGGGGGCCAGCGTCTCGGGCGCGGGAGCGTTTGCGGCCAGCCACGCGGCCAACTGGGGCTGCGCGGCGGCCAGGGCCTTGGTGTTGTCGGCGAGGAATTGGGTGTGGTTCATGGTGCGGCCCTTGCATGATGCATGCCGACCGACCGCGTACGGGTGGCATGCCATGCGGCGGCGGGCATGCGCGTGGCAGGCAGGGCCGGAAACATGCCGCCCCTTGGCGCGGCGCGCGAAGGGGCGGCGATTGGATGCACTGGTCGTGGCGCGGAATGGCCGGGATTGCCTATGGCGCGGCGGTTCCGGATTCCGGTGCCATCGGATCGGCGGGGGGTGCCGGGGGAGTGGGCAGCGGCGGCACCGTGATGGGGCCATCCAGGGTTTCCGGGGCCTTTCGCAGGGGGGCCTTGTAGGTGGAGGTGCTGTCCGCCGCGCCGTCGCCCCCGCCGGGAAGGGCAGTGGAAGCAGGGGGAACGGGAACGATCGGGCCGTCCAGTGTTTCCGGCGCGGTGCGGCGTACCGACTTGTACGGCACGAGGCCGCCTGTCGTGTCCGAGGGGGGCAGGGGGGCCGGGGCGGCGGATTCCGCCGGGGGTGTCGGCGGTGTCAGGATGGCAGGTTCGGGAGCCGGGGCCGTTGCTTCCGGCGTTGCATGGGCCGCAGGGGGAACCACCGGTTCCGGCAGGGCCGGGATTTCCGGCGGCGTGACCGGCGCGCGCACCTCGCCGCCCGTGTCATGCGGTACGGCGGGGGACATATCGGGGACGGGTTGCGTGGGCACGGGCGACGGTTCGGGCACAAGGTCCGGTACCGGCTGGGGATCATTCGCAGGAGCAGGCGCGGGCGTCACCGATTCGAGCGGTGCCGGTTCAAGCCGGACCGGTTCAAGCCGGACCGGTTCGGAGGCCGAAGGCAGGGGAGCCTGCTCCGTGGGAGTCAGGTCCGCTGGCGGTGCGACGGGGGCATCGGGCAGCGGTTCATGCGCTTCCGGGGCCACGCCGGGCGGCACGCCCGGCATTGCTGCCGCGCCGTCGCTGGTGCCAGCGGTGCCGACGGGCATGCCGTCCGTGACAGCGTTTGTGGCGGCGTCCTGCGGCGTGGCAGGCGCGGGGCTGACTTCGGCCCCGGCGGGCGGGGCGATGCGGATGGTCAGTTCCGGCACGGGCGCTGGCACAGGGGGCACCACCACCGGCTTGGTCGGCGCGGGGGGGGCGGCCACCGGCATAGGCGTGGCGTCGCGGGCGGGCACGAACGGCCCCTTGGGCTGTTCCGCCGCCGTTGCCGCGCCGATGGACCTAGCGTCCCGCCCCACCAGGACGGCGCGGGTTTCCCACGGGTTCAGGTGCAGCACCATGCGGCCGCCTTCCAGCGGCAGCGGGGTGCCTTCCTTCAGGTCCACGGCGGGGTTGCCCGCGCCGAACAGTTCCAGCAGCCTGGGCGTGGCGGCCATGTCCAGACGCTCGGTCACGGCCTCGCGCCCGAAGTTGGTCACGGCCACCACCATGCCGCGCCCGCCGGGCAGTTCCACGGCCAGGGCGATGCAGCCGCGTCCCTGCGTGCGCAGGCGGGCGGCCACGCGTCCGGCGGCAATGCCGGTGCGTTCGCGCATGGCGGTGATGGCGTGCACCCCGTTGAGGAACGAGTGCGGGTCGTGCAGTTGTTCGTCGGGCGTGGGGTAGGCCGCCGGGGCGCGGGGCATGCCCTGTTTGGTCAGCACGGTGGTGCGGGCGGTGCGGTACAGGGCGTACGCGCCGCGCGGGGCCAGCGCCGGGTCCCAGCGCTCCTCGGAATCGGCCATGACGTGCCAGTCCAGCGGCAGGGCACCGGCCAGGTCCTGCCCGTGCAGCACCAGCAGGCCCGGCTGCATGGCCTTGAAAAAGACCAGGGCCAGATGCCCCTGGCGGATGGTTTCGCGCGCGTCGGCCCTGGCCGCGTCGGCATGACTGTAACCGGCGCCCAGCGCGGCAAGACCGGCCCCGGTGACGGGCAGCACGTCGCCTGCGCCGCCCAGCGGCATGGTGGACGCCCACAGGGACGCGCGCGCGCGCATGGCCGCACGCATGTCGTCCGCAAGGGCGGCATCGCCCGCCGCTGCTCCGGGTGGCAGCATGCCGGGGGCCAGTTGGGGCAGGGCGTAGTCCACGCCGTCCGGACCGGGGGTGGCATGCACCAGGCGGCGCATGTCGATGCCAAGGCGCAGGGCGTCGTCCAGCAGGGCGCGCAGGGGGCGCGCATCGCCGGTAAGCAGGGCGTGCTCGGCGGCGGGGCTGGTGACGGCATCTTCGGCCACGTCGGCGGATTCGTGCAGGGTGCGGGCCAGCAGCGGCAGGGGCAGACGGTCGCGTTGCCATGCCCACCCGCCGTAGCGGCGCGTTTCGCGGCCCAGGGACAGGGCGGCGGAGGGCGCGGGTTCCAGGGCCGGAACATGGTTCGGGTCGCCGTGGGCGGCGCGGGGCAGCGGGTCCAGCCCGGTCAGGGGTTCCACCCGGAAGCCGGTCAGGGCCATGCCGCGCAGGCCGATCTGCTGGATGATGCTGGAAGACAGGATGCGCCGGGCGGCGGCGGAAGGGTCGTCCCAGTGCAGCACGGGCATGTCGTAGCGCCCGGCATGGCGGTAGGCCCAGCGGCGCAGGGTGCCGTCGGCCCCGCGCACCTCGCCGGTGACGGCCCAGCCGCCGGGCCGCGCCCACGACAGCAGGTCGCGCGAGAGGGACGCGGGCAGCAGCCCCTTTTCCGCCAGCAGGTCGTGCTGGGCACGGGTGAGCGGGCGGGCCTGCCATTCCGATGCGCTGGCGGGCATGTACGGCCACAGGTCGCGCGGAATTTCCACCAGGCAGTAGGCCCCGGGGTACTCGCGCACGTTGCGCGCGGCCAGAAAGAAGTCCGGCCCCATGCCGGTGGCGGCGGGGATGATGTCGGTGCCCAGCAGCATGCGGTTGTTGTCGGTAAGGCGGCGCAGGCGCAGGTATTCGTCGTCGCTGCCCGCAGCCTCGGAAAAGCCGTGCTGGATGGTGTCGTCGCCGGTCAGGGTGGCGCTGCGGTCGTAGGCCCAGATGGCTCCGGCACCACCGGAGGGAGCGATGTACAGCCCGCGCGCCCCGGCGCGGCGCAGCAGTTCCTGCGTCTTTGGCTGGGCCAGGATGGCAAAGGCCGAGGGGGTGCCGTCGGCGATGAGCGCCATGGGGTGCACCAGCAGCCAGGTGTCTGCGGCGCGCAGCAGGTTGTCCGGGTCGGGCGGCAGGGTGGGAGAGCGCCAGCCAAGCTGGCTGCCGGAGACCACGCGCGAGAGTTCCGCGCCTGCCCCCAGCAGCGACTGCTTTTCCAGCCACTGCATGTAGCCGGGGTCCGCGCGGGTGACGGAAGGCCCTTGCGGCAGCAGCAGCGACTTCTGCTTGGCCGGGGCTGCGCCGCACCCGGTCAGGGAGAGGCATAGGGCCAGACACAGGGCCGGTGCCGCAGGCAGCATGGACGAACGGCGGGGCGCGGCAGCGGCGCGCGGCAGGCCGGATTGCGGGCGGAATGGGGGCAGACTGCGGAACATGAGGGCAATGGCGCGGAGCACGGCGCGGTTCGGCATGCGAGTCTCCTTTATCATGCCGACATTACAGGGGGCCGGGGGGGCTGTCAAAGGCGGTATTGCGGCCATGCCACACCATTTTCGCTTTACACGCGGCGTGAAGCGGGGCAAACCGGCACCTGTGGCCATTCGCGCCACGGATCACAGGGAGGATCTTCATGCCGTTTTTCGAAGTGGACGCGCAGAAATGCAAGCGCGACAACATCTGTATCGACGAATGCCCCATCCGTATCCTGATCGTCGACAAGGAAACGGGCGTGGCCAAGATGCGCCAGGGTGCCGAGGATGCCTGCATCCGTTGCGGCCATTGCGTGGCCGTCTGTCCGAGCGGGGCGGTGCGCCTTGAAGGCATGCCCCTTGACGAATTTGCCCCGGTGCGTCGCGAACTGGCCGTGGAGGCCGACGCGGCGGAACAGTTCCTGCGCGGGCGCCGCTCCATCCGCACGTTCAAGGAACAGCCGGTTGAGCACGACGTGCTGGCCCGGATCATGGACACCGTGCGCTGGGCTCCCACCGCCAGCCACCGCCAGCCGGTGCGCTGGGTGATGGTGGAAGACCCCGCCCGGACCCGTGAAATCGCCGCCCTGATCATCGACTGGATGCTGCACCTGCGCGAACATGACCCGGAAACCGCCAAGCGCCACAACGTGGCCGGGCTGATCGCCGGGTCGCGCAAGGGCGTGGACCTGGTGCTGCGCGGCGCGCCGCACATCGCCGTGGCCTGCTGCGACGGCGGTGCCACCTGGCCCGCCGTGGATTCGGCCATCGCCCTTACCTATCTGGAACTGGCCGCCCATGCCCACGGTGTGGCCGCCTGCTGGGGCGGTTACTTCACGTACGCGGCCAACGCCTACGCCCCCCTGCGCGAGCTGCTGGGCCTTGGCGAGAACGACCGGGTGCAGGGCGCACAGATGCTGGGGTATGCGAAGTATCGGTACCGGCGGATTCCGTGGCGTAAACCCCTCTCCATCACCTGGAAATAGTGCTGGCCGCGCGGATCATGGGCGATTGCGGCGTCAGATATTGTTTCCGCTCGGGTCATGTACCAAAGACGTACACTCCCCTCGCGGAAACAATATCTTCCTTGCCCTCGCCGCACGCTGCGCGCGGCCAGCATGCCGTTATGTAGCGGTACATTAGGAAGAATGGAGAAATAAAACCGCCCCGACCAGGAATCCTGGTCGGGGCGGTTGTCTTTTGGGAGGGGGAAGGGAGAATATGCTCTTTTCATTTGCCTTCAGGCATGGCCGACAGGCGGAGCGATGTTGTCCGAGGGCAAGGAAAACGGCGATGCAGCGAGGGGAGGCTTCGGTATTTCTTGCAGCGGCGATACCCGACAAACGGCGGGATTTGGCCCGGCACGCAAGGAAAGCGGCCCCGGCGCGAGGGGAGTGTACTCTTTGGTACATGACCCGAGCGCCGGGGCCGTTTGACGCAGTGGTCGCGGCCAAGGCCCGCCGTTTGTCAGCCATGCCTAACGCATGCGTGCCATGACGGCGCGAAGCGCCTCCGCCTGCTCCGCCAGTGCGGCAACGGCACGGGCGGCCTCGCGCATGGCGTCCACGGTCTCGCCCGAGATGCGGTCCACCTCGCCGGTGGCGCGGCTGATTTCCTCGCTGGCGGCGGATTGCTGGGACGCGGCGGTGGCGATGGCCCGTACCCGGTCGGCGGTGGTCACGGCAATGGTGACGATGTGTTGCAAGGTCTGGCCGGAGGTTTCCGCCAGTTCGGCAGACCGGCCCACGTTGCGGGCGGCGTTTTCCGTGGCTTGCAGGTTGCGGGCAGCCCCGGCGCGAATGCGCGTTACCGCCTCGCCCACTTCGCGGGTGGCGCCCATGGTCTTTTCGGCCAGTTTGCGTACCTCGTCGGCAACCACGGCGAAGCCGCGCCCGGCATCCCCGGCGCGGGCCGCCTCGATGGCGGCGTTCAGCGCCAGCAGGTTGGTCTGGTCGGCGATGTCGGAAATCACGTCCATGATCCGGCCAATGCCCTCCACCTGCGTGCCCAGTTCGCGCATGTCGGTGCGCAGGCCCTCGGCGTCGGTGGCCACGGCGGTGCTGGCGGCCACGGTCTCGCGGGTGATGGAGGCGCCTTCCTCGGCCTTGGCGCGTGCTTCGTCGGCGCTGGCGGCGGCCTCGTCGGCGGCGCGGGCCACCTCGACCACCGATGCGTTCATCTGGTCCATGGCGCTGGCGGCCTCACCGGCGCGGGCCTTCTGCACGTCGGCCCCGCGTTCGGCCAGTTCCACCTGGCGGGCAAGCCCGGCGGCGGCATCGGCCACCACCTGCGAGATGCGGTCCGCCTCGGCGGCCACCTCGCCGATGAGGGTGTTCTTGGCCTCCATCTCCTGCTGGTGGGCCTTGATGTCCGTCAGGTCGGCGAAGATGGAGAACGCGCCGATGAGGTTGCCGTCCATGTCCAGCAGGGGCGCGGTGTCCAGGCGGGCGTGCACGGTGCCGCCGGTGCGGCGGGCCAGGGTCAGTTCCGTGTTCAGGATGGCCCGGCGCTCGCGCATGCAGCGGCCCACCACGGTGTCGCGCCCGGCCTCGCCGTAAAAGAGCACGGCCACGTCGGTGCCCAGGTGCTCGTCGGGCTTGCCGGAAATGCCCAGCAGGTCCAGCATGGCCTGGTTCAGGTAGGTGATGCGGCCATCGGTATCCACCACGTAGCTCGGCATGGTCATGCCGTGCAGGATGCCGTTGGAAAAGCCCAGGCGATGCTTGATTTCGCCCACCATGGTCCGCACGCCGCCGATGGTGCGGCCGATGTCGTCGTCGGCCACGTAGTCGATGGCCGCGTCGTAGTTGCCCCTGGCCACTTCCGCCGTGAAACGGCGCAAGGTGCCCAGCGGGCGCGACACGGTGCGCAGCAGCCCGAACACGCAGATCAGCGCCACGCCAAGCGCCACCACGGCAATGATGGCGGCGTTCTGCAAGAGATGCGCATCCAGCCCGTGCACCATTTCCGTGCGGGTCATGCGCATGGCCACGCGCCAGTCCCACGGTTCGAAATGGCGCACGTAGGCGCGCAGGGGCACGCCGCCCATGGTGTAGTCCACGTGGCCGTCCTTCACGTCCTTGAAGAAGGTGGCAATGCCAGCTTCTTCAAGCGTCTTGCCGCGCAGCGTGGGATGGTGGAGAATCATGCCCGAGGCATCGTAGACGAAGGCGTAGCCCGCACCCGCCACACGCACCTTGTCCATCATTTCGACAAGCTGCGGCGTGCGAATGGGGCGGCCCACGAAAATGACGGCGATGATGGTGCCGTCCTCGTCGCGCACGGGCTTGTAGGCGGTGATGTACCAGTCGTTCACCACGTAGGCCCGGCCCGTGTAGGTCTGGCCCGCCATGACGGCCTTGTAGACGGGGCTGTCTTCCGGAATGTAGGTTCCCACGGCACGCTGGCCGTCCGCCGTGCGCACGTTGGTGGCTATGCGCACCAGCTTGCCGGGCAGCACCTGGAACAGGGTGGCGGCGCCGCCCGCCATCTGCTGCACGCGGTCCACCACGTCGTGGTTGTTGCGCATGGGTTTGCGGCCCAGCAGCGAATACTGGAACAGGCCGGGCATCTCGACCGTTTCCTTCTGCTTGCTGACTTGGTTGACCACATCGACTTTCTGCACGTCGGCCTTGCGCACCATCAGCGGGCCATCGGCCAGCAGTTGCGACTCGAACAGCGCAAGGTCGGAGGTGACCTTTTCCTGCGTGATGGCGTGCTGCATCTCGATGGTGGAGACAAGATTGTCCGTGGCGGACTTCAGGTTGAGCTGCCCGAGGTCCACCAAGTCGCCCCGCACGACGATGGTGAGCACGATGGCCATGAAGGCCACGGTGCTTGCCACGATGGCGGCGCTGCCCAGATAGAATTTGGTGCTGAAACGCATTCGCTGGAACATGGGCCCCCCCAAGACTGGTGGCCGCAAGGCATCGCCACGCAAGAGTGCCGCGTGGCCGAAATGCGGCCCGGGTGTGAAACGAGTGTGTCCGGCGCTGTGATTGTCAGGTAGTGTTAATCAAGAAAACGTCAAAATCAACATGATACATTCAGGCAGGAGTGCGGAATGAGCGGAAGTGCGGGAAAGGACAGGTTCGATACCTCCGGGTTCGTCATGCGCAAGCAGGATGTGGGCGAGGCCGATGCGACCATGACCGTGTCGCGCGCGGGACGCAGGCCCCCCTTCGACCCGGCGGCGGAGCGTATCGTGATTCTGGGGCTGCCGGGCAGCGGCAGGCGGCAACTGGCGGAACTGGTGGCGCGCCGCTTCGGCATGCAGGCGGCCACGCCGGAGGACGATGCCGCGCCCGAGGTGGTGACGGAATTGTGCTGCCGCACCGGGCTGGTGCTGGCGGCGCCCGTTTCCGCCGTGCGCGACGAGCATCTGCGGGCCTGCCTGCGCGACGGGGCGCGGGTGTTCTACATGATGACCAACCCGGTGCGGCTGGCTGCGGAACTGGGCCTTTCCGGCGAGACGGGCGAAAAGTTCTGCCGCGAGGCGCTGGAACTGGAAACCCTGTGCATGGGCGTGTTGCACTTTCTGCTGCCGGACGGAAGAACGCCGGAGCAACTGGTGGTCAACGTGTGCGAGAATCTGGGAGTGGCCTGAGCATCACCACGCGGCCACGCAGCCGTCACCGCGCGGATCGGCAGCACCTTCCAGGGTGCCGTCCGCATGGCGCACGATGGCCCCGGCATGGCCCATGACCGGGTCGTAATCGCCCACCATGCGCACGGGATGCCCGGCTGCGCGTAGCGTAGCGGCAACGTCCGGGGGGATGCGGCCTTCCAGCCGCAGATGCACGGCGTCGTCCCCCCAGGTCCGGCCCAGCAGCCAGCGCGGGGCGCTGACGGCTCGTTGCAGCGGCTGGCGGAAGACCACGTGGCGGGTGAACACGGCGGCCTGGGTCTGGGGTTGGCCTTCGCCGCCCATGGTGCCATAGGGCATGACCCTGCCGTCGGCCAGCAGTGCCAGGGCCGGGTTCAGGGTATGGAACGGCTTGCGGCGCGGGGCCAGCGCGGCAGGGCTGCCTGTCTGGAGCGAAAAGCCGCAGCCCCGGTTCTGCCAGGTGATGCCGGTACGCGGCAGGACCACGCCGGAGCCGAATTCGAAGTAGATGCTCTGGATGCAACTGACGGCGCGTCCCTGTGCGTCCACCGCGCCCAGCCACACCGTGTCGCCGCCGGAGGGCGGTGCGGGCCACGGCAGGGCGCGGACCATGTCCACGTCGCGGGCAAGGGCGTCCAGCCGGTCGGGGAGCAGGGCGTCTGTCACGGGGTACGGCGCGTGGTCGGGGTCGCCCACAAGGTCGTCGCGCATGCGGAAGGCGCGCTTGGTGGCCTCGACGATGGCGTGGAGGTGGGCGAAGGATTCCGGTTCGATGGGCGCGCCCGCGCTGCGCAATCGTTCGAAGATGCCGAGGATGCACAGCGACGCCACACCCTGCGATGGCGGCGGCAGGTTGAACACCTGTCCTTGCGGCAGGCGCAGGCACAGGGGGGCCACCAGCAAGGCCCGGTGGTCCGCGAGGTCCGTCGCCGTGAGGGGCGAGCCCGCTTCGGCAAGGTCGGCAGCCATGGCGGCGGCCACCCGGCCCCGGTAGAAGTCGTCCAGCCCGCGTATGCCCAGCGTGTGCAGGGTGTCGGCCAAGGCGGGCAGGCGCAGGATGCTGCCTTCCGGCGGGCAGATGCCGTCCGGCAGGAACTGCGCGGCAAAGCCGGGTTGCGCGGCCAGCGATTTCATGTTGTCGCGCACCAGCGCGTGGTGCCCGGCGGTGACGGCAAAGCCGTGCCGGGCGTGCCACTCTGCTTCTTCCAGCAGGCGGGACAGGGGCAGGGCGGGACCCCAGGCGCGGGCGTGGTCCAGCGCCGCCGCCCAGCCGGATACGGCCCCGGCAACAGTGATGGCGGCCAGCGGGCCGCGCCGGGGAATCTGGTGCGCATGGCCCGCCGTGCGGAGCAGGTCCGGGGTTACCGATGCGCCGGAGCGCCCGCTGGCGTCGATGCCCACGGGGGCGGGTGCGCCGGGTTCATGCATCAGCCAGAAGCCGTCGCCGCCAAGGCCGGTCATGTGCGGGTAAACGGCGCACAACGTTGCGGCTGCGGCAACCACGGCCTCCGCGGCGTTGCCGCCCTCGCGCAGGATGGCCAGCCCTGCCTGCGAGGCGAGGTGATGCGGGGTGACGACCATGCCCCTGCGGGCGCGCGGCGTGTGCAGCATGACCGGGCTCCTTGGTTGTCTGCGTCAGCGAACTGCTAGGGGGTGACAGTGTTGCTATGTTGTCCGCAACACCGCTGCCGGGGCGATGCGCCCATTATCGAAAAGTTTGTGGAGGGGA